>Ga0075467_10001299_pt1 | contig 20598 bp, 26 predicted proteins | sample DEB08_DNA_9_FD_75067 | JGI IMG/M metagenome (GOLD analysis project Ga0075467, IMG submission 75067) | Aqueous microbial communities from the Delaware River and Bay under freshwater to marine salinity gradient to study organic matter... | ecosystem: Environmental > Aquatic > Marine > Coastal ... | reverse complement strand
TCCACGACTAAAATCTCCCGCCCTCCCTGCAAACAGAAAGGGCCAAAGTGGCAACATTTTACGCTGCCCGCAGCGAGATTATCACGCCACTTCCGTGGCTCACTTTTGCATTGCCGTTCTCAGCAGGGTTAGGGACGCTGCAATCCGTTCAATTTCGCTGAATGGGCACCAAATCGCGCTCCAAAGCTTTGCACTAAAAATCCCGGCCTATCGCCCAGTATGCTTCGAAATTTTAACCTTGGAATGCGGCACTTATTGATTCTGCTCAATTCAAGGCTCGGCAAATCCGCTAGGCTTCCTACAAATCAACAAACGTAGGAGATGTCGGTGCTAGATCTGGAAAAAGGGACTTGGGTTTTGGTCGCCGATGGCGAGAAAGCGCTATTCTTGCGGAACGAACTCAACACACGCGATTATGACCTTCAGGTCATTCGGCAGGAAACAATGGATAATCCGGCTACCCATTTGCAGGGTACTGATCGTCCGGGGCGCGCCAATTCGGCATCTGGCGCGCGCGGGGCTGCATTTCAGGAAACCAACTGGCACGAACTGGCCGAGGATCGTTTCGCGGGCGATATCGCGGAAATTCTTAACAAAGCTACGAAAAACGGTGCTTTCCAGCAGATCGTGATTGTAGCGCCACCTGCAGTACTGGGCATACTTCGTAAGCAATTCACACCCGCAACGGCAAGCATGGTTCTTGCCGAGATTCCAAAGACGTTAACAAATCATCCGATCCAAAAGATTGAAGAATTGCTGAAATCCGAACTTGAAGAAATGTGATGCATATTGCGCCATCTGGCGCGGTATTAGTCTCGCTTGCTTCGTAATTCGGGCCAAGCCCGCCTTGTCCGAAAAAAAAGGCCCCACCATCTGGCGGGGCCTTTTCCATAACCTAAACCCAAAGATCAATCCTTGGCGCGTTCCACATAGGAATTGTCTTCGGTGTTAATCACGATCCGCGTGCCAACCCCGATGTGGGGCGGCACCATCACACGCACCTTCTCATCGCATGTCGCGGGCTTATAGGATGAAGACGCCGTTTGCCCCTTCACCACAGGTTCGGTTTCCGTCACCTCAACCACCAAGCGCTGCGGCAATTCAATCGCGATGCACACGCCGTTGAATGTTTTCAACGACACTTCCAGCCCGTCTTTCAAAAACACCGCTGTGTCACCGATCACATCATCTTGGACCGAAAGCTGGTCAAAACTTTCGGGTTCCATAAAGTGGTATCCCTCACCATCGGCATAAAGGAAATTATATTTCCGCTCATCTACATGCGCGCGTTCCACCTGCTCGGTGGTGCGCCAACGCTCTGACACCTTCACGCCATCCAAAATTCCGCGCATGTTTACGGATGTGGTCGGCGTCCCTTTTCCGGGATGAAAGTTTTCAGCAGTCAGAACAACATACAGTTTGTCGTTCATCTCAACGACATTGCCCTTACGCAGCGAGGAGGCGATGACTTTCACACGAATTTCCTTGTAACTATGGCACCCGTCACCTATTGCGCGGGCCGTTGGCGCTAGGCATTAGCCTATCTTGGCCGAAATCTCCAGATCAAAGGTACGCGCAATGGCAAATCCCCTGAACTGGTGGCATCCCGCCCAGCACGAAGGCCGCCGTCCCGCTCTTCTGGCTCGCAACCGCATCCAAGCCGCCCTGCGTAGTTGGCTCGCGGAGCAGGATTTCATAGAGGTAGACCCAAGCGCACTTGTGATCAGCCCCGGCAATGAAACCCACCTCCACGCCTTTGAAACCAGTGCCATCGGCAATGACGGCGCGCCGCATCCAATGTACCTGCACACCTCCCCCGAATTCGCGATGAAAAAGCTGCTGGCCGCAGGTGAGACGCGCATCCACGCCTTTGCCCATGTCTGGCGCAACCGCGAACGCGGGCCGCTCCACTCCCCTGAATTCACCATGCTCGAATGGTACCGTGTGGGTCAGGATTACACCGTGCTGATGGAGGATTGCGCTACCTTCGCCCGCCTCGCCACCCATGCCGCAGGCAGCACCCACCTGCGCTACAAAACCCATACCTGCGATGCAGCTCTTCCTTACGCGCGCCTCTCGGTCGCCGATGCCTTCCTGCGCCACGCGGGCATCGACCTCCTCTCCACAATCGCGCCCAACGGTCAAACCGACCGCGCTGCACTGGCCACCCAACTCACCGCCCGAAACATCCAACACAGCGCCGATGACACATGGTCCGACCTCTTTTCCCGCACCCTGTCCGATCGCATTGAACCCCACTTGGGCCACGGCCGCATCACCATGCTAGATCGCTACCCACTGCCCGAAGCCGCCCTCGCCCGCCCTTGTCCCGACGACCCCCGCTGCGCCGAACGGTTTGAGGTGTATGCCTGCGGTGTAGAACTCGCCAACGGCTTTGGCGAACTCACCAACGCCGCCGAACAACGCACCCGCTTTGCCGCGGAAATGGAAGAGAAACACCGCCTCTACGGCACGCGCTACCCGCTGGACGAAGATTTCCTGACAGCCCTGACCCACATGCCCGAAGCCTCGGGTATCGCCATGGGCTTTGACCGCCTCGTCATGCTCGCCACCGCCGCCCCCAGCATTGACCATGTAATCTGGGCACCCGTCGCCCAAAGCTAACCCCGGCGCCAAAGAACCCCCTTCCCCCCACGCGCGCGCTACGCTACGAATGTTCCGATGAAATGGACGCTACCAAACACCCTAACCGTCCTGCGCCTGCTCGCCGCTCCGGGCGTTGTGGTGATGTTTCTCTATTTCCAACGCCCCTATGCCGATTGGTTTGCGCTGGCCCTCTTTGTCCTCGCCGCAATCACCGATTTTTTCGATGGCTACCTCGCAAGGCTCTGGAAACAAGAAAGCAAATTCGGCGCCATGCTTGACCCGATTGCCGACAAAGCGATGGTCATCATCGCCATCATGGTCATCACCGGCTATTCCGGCATGAACCCGTGGCTTATCCTGCCCGCCACCGTGATCTTGTTCCGCGAAGTCTTCGTCTCGGGTCTGCGCGAATACTTGGGGGCCAAGGCCGGCCTGCTCACCGTCACCAAACTTGCCAAATGGAAAACCACCGCACAAATGGTCGCCATCGCCGTGCTGTTCCTCGGCACCGGCCTCGCCTATCTTGAGGATGGCCGCCCCCCCCGCGCCGGCGAGGGCGAACTGAAAGCGGTTCTTTCACTTGCCGCCACCGCCACCCATGCAGGCACCATACTAATCTGGATCGCGGCCCTGCTGACCGCCTTTACCGGCTGGGATTATTTCCGCAAGGCGCTCCCCTATCTGAAAGACGACACATGATCGACGTGCTCTATTTCGCTTGGGTCCGTGAACGCATTGGCCTGCCGCGCGAACGAATCGACACAAACGCCGCCACCGTAAACGACCTCATCGCCGAACTCAGCGCGCGCGAAGAACGCTATGCCGTGGCCTTCTCTGACCTATCCTCCCTGCGCGTGGCGCTGGATCAAGAGCTGTCGGATTTCGATGCCCCGCTTGCCGGCGTGCGTGAAATAGCCTTTTTCCCACCCATGACCGGGGGCTAACCCGATGCGCATCTGCGTCCAATCCGACCCGTTCGATATGGGGACCGAAGCGAACCGCTTTACCCAATCCGCTACAGGTGCCGGTGCTATTGTCACCTTTACCGGCATCACCCGCGACAGCGCCGCAGGCGATCTCGCCGTGATGGAGATTGAACATTACCCCGGCATGACAGAACGCGCCTTGACCGAAATCGCGACACAGGCGATGACCCGTTGGCAGCTAACCGATTGCCTTGTCATCCACCGCTATGGCCGCCTTGCCCCTACCGATCCCATAATGATGGTCGCCACCGCAGCACGCCACCGCGCCGATGCCTTTGCCGCCGCCGAATTCCTGATGGATTACCTGAAATCCCGCGCACCATTCTGGAAAAAAGAAATCGCCAAATCCGGCACTGCTTGGGTCGCCGCCCGCGACGAAGATGAGGCCGCGTTAAAACGCTGGTAATCCGTCAATCGACCCCATGGATCATCTTGCGTTCTAATACCCGCAACACCATCGCCAAATCATGCCCGCGCCGCAGCACTTGGCCGTCCATGCCGACAACTGAATACATGCCTTGCTTGGCCCGCAGTTTCGGGCGCTTTTCAATCCGGTACATCGGGTTTTCCGCCGTGCGGCGAAAAACTGAGAAAACAGCAAATTCCCGTAGCGCCGAAATACCATAATCGCGCCATTCGCCCCGCGCGACCATCCGGCCATAAAGCGACAAAATCACCCCCAACTCGCGCCGATCAAAGCTGACCTGCTCGGGAATATGCGCATGAAATTGAATGGGCGGTTCGGCGTTCATAAGGTTTAGCTTAGCCGCGCTACCTGAGAAATCAAGCTACAGGTTCACCACAACGCCGCCCGCCGCCTCGGCATCGCTCGCATCATGGGTGACCAAAAGCCCCGGAATCCCGCGCAAGCGTAAATGCTCAAACGCAAAGCCCCTAATCTCGGCGCGCAACTCGGCATCCAACCGCGAAAACGGCTCATCCAGCAACAAAGCCTCTGGCTCTGCCAACAAAGCCCGCATTAACGCAGCCCTTGCCCGCTGCCCACCCGACAGCGTGGCCGGGTCACGCGCGGCAAATCCCGCAAGACCTGCTTGGTCCAACGCGGTGTCTACCGCTGCACGCCGCGCCGCGCCCCGCACCGCAGGCGACAGGCCAAAGGCCAAATTGTCCCCCACCGACAGGTGCGGAAACAGCATCGCGTCTTGAAAGAGCACTCCAATGCGCCGCGCCTCGGCAGGCAAGGGCAATACATCCCGCCCGTTCAACCGCACGGACCCGGTGACCACAAACCCATGCGCCAAATGCCCGCCAATCGCATCCAGCAACGTCGACTTCCCAATCCCCGATGGCCCCATCAAGGCCGCCACCTCCCCCGGTTCAACGCGCAAGGTGATTGCGGAAAACAATGGCGGCGCCCCCTTTGGCCCCACGCAAACCCCGTCAAGTTCAAGGCTCATACCGCACCCCCAAGCAACCCGCGCCGGTTGCGATAAACAATGGCAGGCACCAAAAGTGCTGCACCATAGGCCAAGAACGGCAAGCCCGCTTGCAACACCGCGTAAACGCCCACAACGCGGCGGTCCGACCCTGATGCCAGCGTCACCGCCTCGGTCGTCAGCGTGGCAATCCGCCCCGCGCCCATAAACAAAGTCGGCAAATATTGCGCCACCGACACCGCAAACCCAATCGCCGCCGCCACCATCAAGGGCCGCACCAGCATCGGCAGTTTCACCGCAACCAACCGCCGCCACGGCCCCGCACCCAGTGCTGCCGCCGCCCGCAAATGATGCGGGTCCAGCGCGCGCCACGGGTCCGACAGCGCGATCATCACATAGGGAAACACAAACAACATTTGCGCCCAAATCACCGCGAGCATCCCGCCGCTGATCCCGATCGTCAGGAAAAGCACGTTCAGCCCATAAAGAAACCCGATCTGTGGCACCAACAACGGCAAATATATCAACGCCTGCGCCCAGCCCGCCCGTCCCCGTCGCGCGCGGTCCTCGCCTTCCAGCCACGCCACAGCCAAAACCAAGGATGCAAGCGTCGCGGCAACCCCGATAACCACCGTCGCCTCCAACGCCCGCCCCCACCCACTGCCGGGCGTCATCCAGGCTTTCAGCGACCAGCTTTGCGGCAAGGCTTGCGGAAACGACCAGCGCCATGCAAATGACCAAACCAACAGCGACACCAAGGCCAGCGCCCCCAGCGCCATCAACCCCATCACCACCGATCCCGCGGCCCACAATCCCGGCTCGGCCCTATGCCCCCGCCCACCGCGCCGCAACCACCAACGGCCCACACAGCGCGCGCCCCCTTCCGCCAAAATCCACGCCCCGATCGCCGCAGCCACAACCCCCGCTTGCAACAGCGCCGCAGCGGAAGCTGGCAATATCAACCCCGTGTCCGGCGCCGAAAACCACCGGATAATCGCCACAGCCAAGGTCGGCGGGTTCGACGGCCCAAGGATAATCGCCATATCCACCACCGACAAAGCAAAAGCCAGAACGATGAAAATCGGAAGCCTGATCAACGGGTAAACCTGCGGCAAGATCACCTTGACCCAGACCACCCCCCGCGCATAGCCCAGCGCCCGCCCTGCCGCCAAATGCTGCCGCACCGGCAATTGCCCCAAGGCCGACCCCATTACCAACAACAAAAACGGTACTTCCTTGATCAGCAGCCCCACAATCAGCGCCAATCCCCAGCCGTCATTCACTGTCGCCAAATCGGGCGGCCTTTCCCACCCTGTCAGCCACGGTGACACCATCCGCGCAATCCACCCCGACGGCGCCAGCAAAAACGCCAAGCCAATTGCAAGCGCCGCATGTGGGGCCGCCAAAAACGGCATCAACAGCCGCCCCATCGCCCCTTGGCTTATCCGCCCATGCAGCAGCGCGCAAAACCCCGCTGCCAAGGCCAACGCCGCCACGGTCGACCCTACCCCCGTAACCAGCGTCAACCGCAAACTGGTGCCAAACCCCGGCAATTCCATCAACTGATGCCATGGGGCCAGCGACCAATCCACCGCCCCAATCGCAGGCAAAACGCCAAAGGCCGCGCGCGCCGTCTGGGCAAACCCAGCCAAAATGGGCAGCACAACGCCGCCCATCAAGGCAAGCGCCACCACAGCCCGCAGCGCGCGGCCATCCCTCATTTGATGTAGCGTTCGCCCCAAGCTGCCACCAGCTTGGTCATCCAGCTTGCATGCGGTTCCAACAAGGTCGGCCCCAGATCTTCCAGCTTTGGCAAGGCAGGCGACGACGGCAATGCGGCAAACACCGCGCGCTCCTCGTCGCTCAGCCTGGCAGGATCAAGCACGGAAAAACTGCCCAACACTTCGATATTTTGCTGATGCGCCTGCGTGGCGGGATCCAACAAAAAGTTCGCCACAACCTCGGCCCCTTCACGGTTGGCCGCATTGTATGGGATCGCCACGAACGAGATATTCCCGATCGACCCGCCGCGCGGCACAAACACCCGTGCAGTATCAGGCAACAACCCTTCGGCAATCGCGCCGGCCGCAGACGCCGGATCAAACGACACGCCAAAATCCACCTCACCATCATTCAGCAATTGCTGCTGTACCGATTGGTTTTCCGGGAATGTTTGGCCTTCGCGCCACATGAACGGGCGCATCGCGTCATACCAGGCCCACAAAGGCGCTACCGCTGCTTCAAATGCAGCGTCGGTGACGGGCAATTGCAACGCAGCTTGGTCAGGCGCAAATTCCACCAAGGCCTGTTTCAGAAACGTGGACCCCATGAAGTTGCTGACATCCGGGTGCGTCACCCGCCCCGGATGCGCCTTGGCATAATCCAAAAACCCGGCCATATCACGCGGCGGCTCCATCACCACAGCACTGTCATAGGTGAACACAAACCGCGCAAGGCGCCATGCGGACTCGTAGCCTTCGACTGGCACGGTGAAATCGACCGCTGCCGCCGCATCCGGCCCCAAATCCAGATATTTGGCATTGGGCAAATCATTGGCAAAAGGACCGTGCAGCAAACCCTGTTCTTTCATCGACAAGAAATTCGGCCCGTTAATCCAGATCATATCAACCGACCCGCCACTGTCCTTACCAGCCGCTTTTTCCGAAATCACCTGCGTCACAGCAGTCGCCGTATCGGTTAACTTAACCTGTTCCACTTTGACGCCGTATTTCGCCTCGGTCTGCGCGCCCACCCATTCGATAAACGCATTGGTGCGGGCATCGCCGCCCCAAGCGTTCCAATACACAGTCTGCCCGCGCGCAGCGTCCAGTGTTTGTTGCCAATCGGCCAGTGCCGGGGTGGCAAGGCCAAGACCAAGTGCCGCAATCATACCTAAGCGCATGTTCGTTCCTTATCAAAGATCATGAAAAAGCGCGCCAGCCTTGCAGCCAACGCAATAGGGTTGTGAAGCCGCAGGCCGCCGCAAAGCCGTAGGCCAAGAGCGCAAACCAGGACGGATAAAGGCACATCAGCACAAAAACCGCGATGGTTTCCGTGCCTTCGGTTAGCCCGCCCAAATAGAAGATACCTTTGGTGGGATAGGCCTCGGCCTGCATTCCCCGCTTGGCCGCGATAGTGGCAAACGCAAGAAAAGACGAACCCGTCCCTACAAAAGCGCAGATCAATACTGCGGCAGGCAAAGCATTTTCAGGTGCGGCCAGTGCAAAGCCCAAAGGCACGGTGGCGTAGAAAAAGAAATCCAAGGCGATATCAATAAAAGCTCCCCGATCGGTCGGGCCTACCTGCCGCGCCATGATACCGTCCAACCCATCCGCCAAACGGTTGGCAAGGATCAAAACCAATGCGACAATATACCACCCTGCCCAAAGCGCAGGTAGCGCCAAAAGCCCGATGCCAAACCCGGCCAGAGTGACCTGATCCGCGCCAATACCCCGCGCGACCAACGCCCGCGCAGGCGCATCCAGCACGGCCCGTATCGGGGGCAAAAGCGCGGCATCAATCATTTGGCACAGGCCTTTTTAGCAGGGGTTTATTGAATGATTTGCTGCGCTGTGCCTAACCCGTTAGCGGCCCGTCTGTCAGCCCCCCTAGGTGTTACAATCGCGCACAATGCCGTTAGATCGGCGCGCGTGGGGATGGTGGAGCCTCCGGCGGGGATATTTAGAAACAGAAAAAGGCAGTGGCAATTTAGGTCAAAGCTTGCCCAACACTTCATCCTGATGCTCACCCAGTTTTGGGGCGGGACGGTCAAGTGACAAATCCGCGCCCGAAAACGTCATTGGTGAGCGCACGCCTTTCAAGCCGCCGGGGGCGATTTGCATGGCGCGGGCAATAACTTGGGGGTCGGCGAATACTTCGGCCAGATCATTAATCGGGCCTGCGGGCACGCCCGCCGTTTCGCACGCGGCAAGCAGGTCGGCTTTGCTGCGCTGATTGGTGGCGTGCGTCAAAGCTTCGGTCATCGCGGCGCGGTTGGCAACGCGGTCGGCATTGGTGGCAAATTCGGGGGCGGTGCCAAGCGCGGGCAATCCAAGCAAATCGCAAAGCTTGCGGTATTGTCCATCGTTTCCAGTGGCGATGATGATCCACCCATCCGAACAATCAAACACCGCATAGGGGGCCAGATTTGGGTGCGCATTGCCCATTTTACCCGGTGGCGTACCGGTGGTCAGATAGTTCATCGCCTGGTTCGCCATGATCGACGTGGCAACATCCAAAAGCGCCATGTCGATATGCTGGCCCGCGCCCGTGGTGGCGCGCTGATGCAAGGCCGCCAAAATAGCTGTGGCCGCGTAGACACCCGTAAAGATATCGGTAACTGCGACGCCTACCTTTTGCGGCTGGCCATCAGGCTCGCCCGTGACCGACATCAGCCCCGACATGCCTTGGATGATGAAATCATAGCCTGCGCGGTGGGCATAAGGGCCGGTTTGGCCAAAGCCGGTGATGGAGCAATAGACCAGCTTGGGGTTCACTTTGGACAGGCTGGCAAAATCCAGCCCGTATTTCGCAAGGCCGCCCAGTTTGAAATTCTCAATCACCACATCGGCATCAGCCACCAAGCGGCGCACGGTTTCTTGCCCTTCTGCGGTGCGAAAATCAACGGTGACCGAGCGTTTTCCCCGGTTGGTCGCATGGAAATAGGCAGCGCTCCGGTCGCCATCACGTTCAACAAACGGAGGACCCCAGCGGCGGGTATCATCACCTTCCGGGGCCTCTACCTTTATTACATCCGCGCCCAGATCGGCCAAGGGTTGCCCCGCCCAAGGCCCGGCCAATATGCGGGCCAACTCAACGACCCTAATACCTTTCAGCGGCGCATCCATGCTTTACTTCGCCAATTCAGCGTCAAGCAACGCCGTCAGATCGGCATAGTTCATATTGCTGTGCTTGACGCCATTCAGCACAAACGACGGCGTCGAATTAATCCCATCCGCCTCGCTATCGGCCTGATACTTATTCACCATCGCCTGCGCCATCGCCCCATCATTCAGACACGCATCCAGCGCCGCATCTTCCAACCCGGCCGTCCGTCCGATCCGGCGCAGGTTTTCGACCACCACTGCCGGATCATCCGATCCCGCCCATTCTTTCTGCGTGGAATACAAAATATCCTGAATCCCGAAATACCGCATATCACCGCCGCAGCGCGCAACCATCCCGGCCCAAAGGCCATAGCGATCGAAATACACCTCACGGTACACAAACTTAATCTTACCGGTGTCGATGTAATCCCGCTTCAAATCCTTGAACACTTCCGTATGGAAATTCGCACAATGTGGGCAGGTATAAGACGCATACTCCGTTAGCACGACCTTACTGTCCAAATTCCCGATCGCCATATCCGCAACCACCGGCAATTCCGGCGCAGCAGCTGAAGTTTGCGCCCAAACCGGTGCCACGTATCCCGCCAAAACAGCGCCCAGCGCCAGGGTGAATTCTCTACGTTTCATGATCTGCCCTTTATGATTTGGTCTTTTGCGATTTGGCACGAGATAAGAAGTTTTGCGTCAAAGATTCAAGTGCATCCCGCAACGCATTATCGTGAACACCTGTAGCAATTCGACTGGCCTCGGCCTGAATGGCGGGATCAGGAGCCACCACTTTCGCAGGCGCAGGCGCAAATTCCACCTGCCCTTCGGCAAACCCCATCGGCGCGGTTTGCGTCACAACCACCCGCGAAATCGCAGCATAACCGTAACAGGCATTCACCTTTTCCTTGATCGCGGGCAGCTGCATTTGCACCATCGGCCCGTTTGACGATGTGGTCAGCAGCGTCAGCGTCGCCCCCATCCCACCCTTGGCATAGCCCACCTTTACGGGCCGCGTCACCGCCGCCAAATCCGTGCCCACAATTTCACCCCAGGCCGTCAGCAGCCGCGTCACCGCGAATCCCCGCGACTCGCCCGCGCTGCGAATACGCTCTTTCAACAGCCCCGAGGCCGCCTCAAACCCCCGCATCCGCCGGGTTTTTCCCTCAAACTGCATGCCAACTGGCGGCTTCATCTGGTCATTCCTATCCTTCCCGCTATCTTACCCAAAGCGCCCTCCGGTGCCAGCAGGAATGACGGTAAAAAGGCATTAACAATGAAAGTTCAGGCCGCAGACCTGCTCGATTGGTACGATATCCACGCCCGCCAAATGCCGTGGCGCACCCCGCCGCGCAGCCATCAACGCCCCGATCCCTACCGTATCTGGCTGTCCGAGGTGATGCTGCAACAAACCACCGTGGCCAGCGTGCGTGCCTATTTCAACCGCTTTACCACCCGCTGGCCAACCGTGGGTGACCTTGCAATGGCAGCCGATGCCGATGTGATGGCCGAATGGGCGGGCCTTGGCTATTACGCCCGCGCCCGCAACCTGCTCAAATGCGCCCGCGCGGTTCATGCCTTGGGTGGTTTTCCAGATACATACAACGGCTTGCTGAAACTGCCGGGCATTGGCCCTTACACAGCCGCCGCCGTAGCCTCGATTGCCTTTGATGAACCCGCCACCGTGGTTGATGGTAATGTTGAACGCGTCATGGCCCGCCTTTTCAACATTCACACGCCGCTGCCACAGGCCAAACCTGAACTGACCACCCTTGCCACGACCCTTACCCCGCAAACCCGCTCCGGTGATTATGCCCAAGCGGTGATGGACCTCGGCGCCACCATATGCACCCCGCGCAATCCGGCCTGCGGGATTTGCCCTTTGCGCGCCTACTGCAACGCCCACACCGAAGGCACCCAAACCACCCTGCCGCGCAAAATGCCAAAAGCGGATAAACCAACACGCCCCGGCACCCTTTGGCTGGCCCGCCACCCCGATGGCCGCTGGCTGGTGGAACAACGTGAAAACAAAGGCTTGCTGGGCGGCACCATCGGTTTTCCCGGCAATGGCTGGGATAAGAAATCACCGCACCAAGCCGCCCCCATCACCGCCAATTGGCAAGATATAGGCTTGGTGCGGCACACATTTACCCACTTTCACACCACCCTAACCGTGCTTGCCGCTACTACCAGCGCCCAACCCGATCATGGAACATTTCAGCCCGTTAATCCCGAAAACCTGCCCACTTTGATGCGCAAAGCCTATGACCTCGCGTCGCCAGCACTTTTGCCACGTTGACCCTCTGCTACGCCAACAGCATCATGCGCCCAAATCAAAGGGTGCCCCATGACAGTAATTCCCGCCACTGACGTTGCCCGCATCAACGCGGCCTTGCCGTTCTGGCTTTCCTTGGCGCTGGTGCCGGTTGTAATCATAAGTGCTGTTTTCGGCGGCTGGACTGTGCTGCTCATGCCCCTCGCATCTTGGGGCATGTTTTCTTTGCTCGATGCCATCGTCGGGCGCAACACGGACAATCCCGATCTTGAAACGCCCGACTCCGCCCTGCAATGGTACCGCGCCATCACGCTCATCTGGTTTCCCGTACAATTCGCTTTGCTTTTGTGGCTGCTTTATTACGTGCCGCGCGCTGAACACCTTGGCGGGTTGGAATCGATACTGATTTTCTTTGGCATGGGCATTATTTCAGGCACCGTTGGCATCAATTACAGCCACGAGCTGATGCACCAAAAGTCAAAGCTGGAACGTTGGCTGGCCGACCTCCTCCTCGCCTCGGTTCTGTATAGCCATTTCCGGTCTGAACATTTGCGCGTTCATCACCTTTATATAGGCACCCCGCGCGACCCGGTGACTGCCCGCTATAACGAAGGGTTTCACCGCTTTTTCCCGCGCGTTTTGTACCAATCCATCACCTCATCTTGGAAGGCGGAAAAGGCGATGCTGGCCCGCCGTGACCTGCCCGCAACCCACTCCAGCAATCCGTTTTGGCGTTATGCCGGGCTGCAAAGTGCAATGCTGGTTTTGGCGGTTCTGCTGGGCGGCGGGATGGGTCTTGCATTGTTTTTGTACCAAGCCTTTGTCGCGATCTGGCAGCTGGAATTGGTCAATTATATTGAACATTACGGCTTGACCCGCCGCCATCTGGGCGATGGCAAATATGAACCCGTCCTGCCCCGCCATTCGTGGAACGCCGATCACAAGGCGACAAATTGGCTGCTGATAAACCTGCAACGCCATTCCGACCACCACTACAAACCGGACCGCCGCTTTCCCTTGCTGCAAACCTACACGGCAGATGAAGCCCCGCTGCTGCCCTACGGCTATCCGGTCATGACCACCGCCGCGTTGGTCCCGCCGCTGTTCAAGCGCATGATGAACCCGCGCGTGCGGAAATGGCGCAAGGTCAATTACCCCGATATCAAAGACTGGCGCAGCTATAACAAAGCGCTGAACCCCAGCCCGCGTTAAGGTGTGTTTGCGCCTGTGTACACACTAATATTTGGTTAACAAAAATACGATTAACATTGGATATCAATAGCTTACAAACATGTCCGCATGCGGACATGTGCCCATAAAAAATCCCGCCATGCAAGCACGGCGGGAAAGTGGCATCAGGGACGGTCCCTGACGCAGGCGGTAAACTTTGATAAATGGGGGGGCCTCAGTGAGGGCGACTCTCATCCATTTCGGCGCGGATTTGCTGGCGCAAGATATCGATGGAAACCATCTTTCCTTCGCGTTTGAAGTGCCAATAAGTCCAGCCATTACAACTCGGCGCGCCTTCCATGGCAGCGCCAACTTGATGAATAGACCCCTTCACATCATTGCCAACAAGCGTCCCATCGGCCCGAACCTTGGCCTTGTAGCGGTTACCCAAAGAATACAATTCCTCGCCCGGCCGCAACATGCCCCGTTCCACCACTTGCCCAAACGGAACCCTAGGCTCCGCCCGTTTTGACCCGGTGATTTCCAGTGCTGACGCGTCAAATTTCCGAACCTTCGAGATCCGCTTTTCCGCGACCTTGCGGTACGCCTCCTCGCGCTCAATCCCGATAAAATCGCGGCCCAGCATCTTGGCCACAGCCCCGGTCGTGCCCGTCCCGAAGAAAGGGTCCAAAACAACATCACCCGGATTCGTTGTCGCGACCAAAATCCGGTGCAGCAGACTTTCGGGTTTCTGGGTCGGATGGGCCTTATCCCCCGCCTCGTCCTTCAACCGCTCATGCCCGGTACAAATCGGCAAAACCCAATCAGACCGCATCTGCACCCCTTCATTCAACGCCTTCAGCGCCTCATAGTTGAAGGTATATTTCGCGCCCTCATCCCGGCTGGCCCAAATCAGCGTTTCATGTGCGTTCGTCAGGCGCTTACCCCGGAAATTCGGCATCGGGTTCGACTTGCGCCACACCACATCATTCAGCACCCAATAGCCCTGATCTTGCAGCGTGGCACCGACCCGGAAAATATTGTGATACGACCCAATCACCCAAAGCGCGCCATTCGGCTTCAACAACCGCTTCGCCGCCGCGAGCCATGCTTGGGTGAACTGATCATATTTGGCAAAGCTAGAGAACTGATCCCAATGATCATCCACTGCATCTACCTTGGAATTGTCAGGCCGATGTAAATCGCCCTTCAATTGCAGGTTATAGGGTGGGTCCGCAAAAATCAGATCAACCGACCCCGCAGGTAAGCTGTTCATCATATCAATGCAGTCACCCGCAAGAATTTGGTTCAGCGGCAAAACAGCCGCCTCTGGTGTCTTGGTTTTTATCATCGTCTCTGCCTCTGCCCCGCGCATTTTGCGTCGTGTTGTTATGGACAAAGATGAGTCATTCCTGATTCGCCGTCAAATTCTTTATTGAATCAACGACTTACTGATTTTCCTTGATACAAGATATTGTGTACCGGCTTGAACGAACGTCTATGATGCGTGGTCACCCCAAGATTTAGGAGCGCCAACTGATGCTCTTTTGTCGGATATCCGGCGTTTCGATCCCAGCCATAGCCCGGATGCTGTTGCGCCAAATCCACCATGATCCGGTCGCGTGTCACTTTTGCCACAATGGATGCCGCAGCAATCGACAAACTGAGCGCATCGCCTTTGATAATCGGTTCACCCGCACAAGGCATGTCGCGTGGCATCAGATTTCCATCGATCAGCGCGTAGTCGGGCGGGGTTGGCAGGCCTTGCAACGCGCGCACCATCGCCAGATGGCTGGCGCGCAAAATATTCAATTCATCAATTTCGGCGACCGAAGCATGGGCGATGGACACCTCGGCCATGCCCATAATCGCGTCAAAGAGTTCCTCACGCCGGCGCGCCGTCAGCGCCTTACTATCGTTCAGCCCCGACGGCACCAGCCCCGGCAAAAGGCGCACAGCGCAGGCGGTCACGGGGCCAGCCAACGGCCCACGCCCCACTTCATCCACGCCAGCAATGCACAACGCCCCCCGATTGCGGGCGGCGGTTTCATAGCGGTCATCTGGGGCATTTTGTGTCATGGCCCGACCAAACCCGATCGGGCCCGAAATGAAAAGGGCCCTGAAATGAAAAAGGGGTGGAGGCTGCTCACCCCTCCACCCCAAGTTTGGGCGCGCTTTTGCGGGGAACTTAACGCGCCCCGGCGTGGCCCTTAACGGCGGCCACGCCCTTGCGTACGGAACCCGGAGTTCAGTAAGCAATTCTGGTCATAGGCAGCGCGGTCGCGACCTCGGCTTTGAATGGCAATCTCGCAGCGGCGCGGCAACCGCTGGTCAATCCCGGCGCGGCGCAAGCAGCGCTCGATATAGGCGATGCTGCTGTGGCGGCGGCCGCGCACCTCAACCGCACATCGGGCGGGTAAAACAGTGGCGCGATGGTGGCGCTGCGGAACCTCCCTATAGCGGGGCTGATGCACCTCGGTGGCGCGGCTGTTATTGTTGTTTTTCAGCGCCGAGCCAACAATCGCGATTGCGGCAACCGCAGCCAGTGCCTTGGCAAAATCATTGCCGCGACTGTCGGCACGGGCGGGAACAGCGGCGGCGGTCATCAAGGCCAAGGCCGTTGCGGTGGCCGCAAGCGTTGCGGTGAAACGACGGGCGGATGGAGATTTGAGGAATTCCATGCTGTGATCCTTTTGTATGGCCAGCGCTTTGTGGCGCCGGGGTTGATGGGATCAAACTGGCTGCAACCCGGTTTGACAGGCAATATCAGCGCAAAGTTATGCGATAGCAGGGCTGCCCTCGCTGCATGATATTGAATAACAACCGCCCTTCGGGGCAGATTGACCCAAACCCGCAGAACAGAAGGATCGCGCCGTGAGCTTTAAACTAGGATGTGCCGCAGTGGCGATTGGCTTGGCCTTCACCGGGGCTGCGCAGGCAGAATGTTTTGCCGATTACAAGGCCAAGCAAGACAACCCCTTACGGCTGCATTACGGGGTGATTGCCTTGCCCGATAATGCCTGTTCCCAAGCGGCGGCCGCGGGCGTGATCGCGCCGCGGCTGAAGCAACAGGGCTGGACACTGTTGAATGTCCTGTCCATCTTTGGCCCTGAGGGTCTTGCCGAAAGGAAAGCCAATGCGGGTGCCTACTTCCTCTCCTTCTGAAAGCTTGCGGGCGGGTAACCGGGTCGTGGCGGGCGGCATTGCTGCCATCGTTCTGATCTTGTTCGGCACGGCCGTTTTTCTGTTCTTGAACCTGCCCGATGCCAACGCTTTCAATACGCGGGTTGAACGGTTGTTCGTGGAAAATGACGGGCTGACGACGGGGGCCGAGATCAAACTACTGGAAATTCTGGCCCAATCCGGCACGGCATTTTCAGAGGTTTTGTCCAGCTACCGGGTCGTGATTTTCGTGCTGCTGGTCTTTGCCACGGCTTTGATGATCGCAGCCTTGGTTTTTCTGGTCACGATTGTCGCCTTGAACCGTCGAATCTCGGCGATCCAGCGGTCTGGGATTCAAGTCTCTTCCCTCTTTATCAGCCGCGAAAGCAACGCGGTTTATATCAATGATCTGGAATTCAAGCTTACCGAGGCGGCGATTGAAACCTTGTCGGTTTTAGCCGAGGCCAGGATGGATGATGATGTGATGACAGGGGCCCAGATTGAAGGGGTAATCTCGGGGCGGGATGCGTCTGATTGTGAAGAGGCGGCGGGGGCTGTCCGGGTGAAAAGACTACGCGATACTTTGGGGAATCAGCTGGTTTCGGAACTGCTGGTCAAAACGATTGCCCGCAGAGGCTATGTTTTGGCAGTGGGAAAAGATGTGATCCGCATGGTTTGACCGCGGCATGTCCGCATGCAGACATTTCCGCAAACATCTGATTTAAAACACTATTACAATTTTCATTTACCAAATATTAACCCGTCAACGCGCGGACAGCGCCTCCAGCACTTGCGCCTTGCCGCGTAAAGCCCCAATCATGCCATATAATGAATATGAAGGGAGCCCCCATGAGGCGCCGTACACTTATACTTACTGTTGCTGTGGTCGCGGTATTGGGCGGGGTGGCCTATGCCAACCGCTATCCGCTGGAGCATATGGTCATGTCGCGGATGCACGGCATGGGCGGCGGGCATATGGGCGGCATGGGCATGGGCCACATGTTCAAAGGTGTGGACACCACGCCCGAGGAAGAGGCCGAACTGCGCGCGATGTTTGAAGGCCACCAATCCATCACCCGCACAGTGGAAAACCTGCCCAACGGCATTCGTACGGTGACCGAAACGACCAACCCGGACCTGCGCGGGCAATTGGTTTCCCATGTGATCGGCATGATCGATCGGGTAGACCAAGGGCGCGATCCGAAGGTGATGATCCAAAGCCCGACGCTGGATATATTGTTCCAAAACCGCGCGCTGATCGTAACGGAAATGGACCCGACCGATACGGGGATTATCATCACCCAAACGTCAGATGATGCCGAGACTGTGGCCGCCTTGCAAACCCACGCCGCCGAGGTATCCGATTTGGCCGCGCGGGGGATTGTGTCGACGCAAGAGGCGATGATGGCGCGGAGGCATTAGGGGGGCTTGGGGTCGAGATAGTTCGCGCTGACCCTAGCAAACGAGCCGCCCGCTATGCGGACAAAGATGCCGCCAATCCAGCCTGGCGTTGATTTGTATCAATCCCTTGCCTGGGGCCTGCTTTTACACTTTGCAAAGTGAGTGGACTTGGCTTCGCGCAGAAAGCAGGGCCTGTCGGGCTGCTCTTTTAAGAGGATATTTTTAAAGGAGGCTGTTTTGAAAATACTTGTAACCTATGCAACCAGCGACGGGCACACGCGAAAGATCGGGCGACACATCGCCGACATGATTGCCAATGCAGGACATGCCGTCGAACTTCTTGATCTAGCGGATACGATGGATATCGACCTGGGACGCTTTGACGGCGCGATATTGGCTGCATCTGTTCATATGGGACATTATCAACGAAGTCTGACCGATTTTGTTACTGGCCAGAGCAAATCGCTGAAGGGAATTCCAACTTTGTTCCTGTCGGTTTCGCTCGCTGCGGCGGGTCATGACACCGAAGACTGGACAGGTCTCGACCGTATAATGGAGGACTTCATCGAAGCGACGGGATGGACTCCGGGTCGTGTCGAGCAAATCGCAGGCGCCTATATGCCCTCGCAATACGATATATTTCGAGGGTTCATAATGCGCCGAATTATTGCGAGCAAGGATTCCGGGACCGATCTTGGCGCTGATCATGTTTACACCGACTGGGGCGCACTCGACCGCATCGTTGACGATTGGCAGAACTCGCTTGGTCAGTGATTGTGTTCATCTAGTCAGTCTCGGATGGGATGGGTTTTGGTCTGAATACAACGGGCGGCGGTGCCAGCCGGGATCGGAGCAGTTTTTTTGAGTTTTTTCGTCCACAGATAGTTTGACCATGAAGGGACGTTTAGATTGAGACAGTTCAACGACCCGTCCCCTTTGATGCGTATCTTAAAAACAGATGTAAGGCCGGAGTATTTGCATGAAAAAGTCGCAGGATGGATCACGCAAAGGAAGTGACTCGACGGACGTGGTTGCGCCGTATGCGCGAATCCGAATCATCGTATTCTTGATCTGTTTGGTGATCGCCATAGTCGTACTGGCCTGGGAGGCTTTTTAGTCCAGGCTGCTCTGGATCGAAACTCGCTACACACCTTTCGGCAAACGCGCAGCATGCAAGACGAATGGTAGGAGAAGCCCCTGCCCCAGTGGCGCGCGCATCCCTTGCATCACCACTATCCGTGGCCTATATCCGCCCCTCTTGCCTGACACGGGGCTTGCTGATTGTTGGGGGACGCCATGATACCGACGCCTTATTACCTGATCGACAAGGCCAAACTGGCCGAGAATATGGCCAAGATGGACCTGCTGCGCGACCTGTCGGGTGCGAAATGCCTGCTAGCGTTGAAGTGTTTTGCCACTTGGCCCGCGTTTGATGCAATGCGCGGCCATATGGATGGCACCACGTCCAGCAGCCTGTATGAGTTGCATTTGGGGTGCGAAAAGTTTGGCAAGGAAACCCATGCCTATTCGGTAGCTTGGGCCGAGGATGAGGTGGATGAGGCTGTGGGCTATGCCGACAAGATCATCTTTAATTCGATCAGCCAGTTGGAGCGATTTGACAACAAGACCGCCGGAATTTCGCGCGGGTTACGGTTGAACCCGCAGTTTTCAACATCGCATTTCGATCTGGCCGATCCGGCTCGCCCGTTCAGCCGTTTGGGCGAATGGGATTTGGCCAAGCTGAACGCGGTGGCCGACCGGATTTCGGGCGTGATGATCCATTACAATTGCGAGAACGACGATTTTGAACTGTTCGACCAGCAATTGACCCGGATCGAGGCCGAGTTTAGCGGGTTTCTGGAACGTATGGAGTGGGTCAGCCTTGGCGGCGGGATCCATTTTACCGGCGAGGGCTATCCGTTAGAACGCCTGGCCACACGCCTGCAGGCCTTTGCCGAAAAGTTTGGGGTACAAGTCTATCTGGAACCCGGCGAGGCGGCGATTTCGGGCTGCGCCAGCCTTGAGGTGACGGTGCTGGACATTCTGAACAACGGCAAGGATTTGGCGATTGTGGACGCATCGGTCGAGGCACATATGCTCGATTTGCTGATTTACCGGGAACCTGCCAAGATGGAAGTGACGGGGGCCTACCCTTACATGGTGTGCGGAAAATCTTGCCTTGCTGGCGATATTTTTGGCGAGTTTTCGTTCCCCGCGCCGCTGATTGTTGGTGATAGGTTAAGCATTGCAGATGCGGCCGGCTACACGATGGTCAAGAAGAACTGGTTTAACGGCGTCAAGATGCCGTCCATTGTGTTGCGGGAGATGGACGGGTCTTTGACCGTGGCGCGGACCTTCGACTATGCGGATTTTGAAGGCAACTTGGGCTGAAAGGTATTGATATGAAACGCAATGTTTTGATTATTGGGGCCGGGGGCGTGGCGCAGGTTGTGGCGCATAAATGCGCGCAGAATAATGATGTGTTGGGGGATTTGCATATCGCCAGCCGGACCGTCTCAAAATGCGAGGGTATCATTGAGAGCGTGCGGGACAAGGCTGCGATGAAGGTGCCGGGCCCGTTTCATGCTTACCGCGTCGATGCGATGGATTTGGATGCTCTGGTAGTGTTGATCCGTCAAACCGGGGCGCAGATCGTGATTAACGTGGGGGCGCCGTTTGTGAATATGACAGTGCTGGACGCGTGCATTGCCACGGGGGCGGCCTATATCGACACGGCGATCCATGAAGATCCGGCCAAGGTCTGTGAG
>Ga0075467_10001298_pt1 | contig 20602 bp, 25 predicted proteins | sample DEB08_DNA_9_FD_75067 | JGI IMG/M metagenome (GOLD analysis project Ga0075467, IMG submission 75067) | Aqueous microbial communities from the Delaware River and Bay under freshwater to marine salinity gradient to study organic matter... | ecosystem: Environmental > Aquatic > Marine > Coastal ... | reverse complement strand
GACTCCAACGTGCCGTGGCTGATCAACAGCGCCTTGGCGCGCTCAAGATCGCCGTCTTGCTGGTCACCCTTTGCGATGGTCCGCACCCAGAACGCCCGTTCTTCGGCAGTGGCGTTTGCCACCGCACGGATCACCGGAAGTGTCAGTTTGCGCTCGCGGAAATCATCGCCGGTGTTCTTGCCTATCTCTCCGCTGATGCCGCCCCAATCCAGCAGGTCATCGACCATCTGGAAGCTGACACCGAGGCAATCCCCATAAGTCGCCAGCGCACGTACCTGCGCATCGTCCACGCCGGCGATAACACCACCAACTTCGCAGGCGGCCTCGAACAACGCTGCTGTCTTGCCACGGATCACCTGCAGGTAGATCGCCTCGGTCGTGGCAAGGTTCATCGCGGCAGTCAGCTGTAGAACTTCGCCTTCGGCAATCGTGGCTGCCGCGTTCGAAAGAATGTCCAGCACGGTCAGGCTGCCGGTCTCTACCATTAACTGAAATGACCGCGCGAAAAGGTAGTCGCCCACCAACACGCTGCTCTTGTTATCCCACAGAAGGTTGGCCGTTGGCCGCCCGCGCCGCTTTGCGCTTTCGTCGACCACATCGTCATGCAGCAAGGTGGCCGTGTGAATGAACTCGACCGTTGCGGCCAGTTTCTGGTGCGCGTCGCCCTGATAACCGCACATCCGTGCAGCGGCCAAGGTCAACATCGGCCTGATCCGCTTGCCCCCGGCCTCAACCAGATGCGCGGTCACCTCGGGGATACGGGGCGCGTGCTCAGATGCCATTCGCTCCCGGATCAACGCGTTCACCGCATCCAGATCATCGGCCAGGTGCAAACGCAGCCGGTCATGGGGTTTTGTCGCCGCATCGTCCAGGCTCATACCGGCCATATTCCTTCTCTCGACAAGCAGTGCGTGCATGCCTAAATGCAACCCATGCAAGAAATTCTCCGCAGCACCGACCCAACCGTCATCGCGTTCGCCTCGGCGCTCCTGTCGGGTGAGGATATAGAAGTCTTCGAGATGGACGTCCACATGAGCGTGCTTGAAGGCTCCATTGGCATATTGCCGCGCCGCTTGATGGTCCGCCGCGAAGATCTGTTTCGCGCCCGGATCACGCTGCGCGACAACGATCTGCCCGTTAGTGAGTGACATGGGCTTTGCGCCCGACGACCTGACCTGCGACGCGTTTCTGGGCGGGCGCGTGCACGCATGGCAACCGCGCCAAGGCTACCGCGCCGCGATGGACCCCGTTTTTCTGGCTGCCGCCTGCCTCGCCAAACCCGGTCAAACCGTTCTGGAATTGGGCTGTGGCGCGGGGGTTGCCAGCCTGTGTCTTGCTGCACGTGTGCCGGAATTGGCGATCATTGGCGTCGAACGGCAAGCCGCCTACGCCGAACTTGCCCGGCGTAACGGGTTGGAGGTTGTGACCGCCGACCTGACAGACCTACCCACCGACCTGCGAACACGCAGCTTTGATCATGTTATCATCAACCCCCCATACTATCCGTCCGGTGGCGGCACGCCCGCCGATGACGCGGGGCGCGAGGCCGCCTTGAGAGAGGACACGCCGTTGTCCGGTTGGTTGGGCACGGCGCGCGCAAGGCTTGCACCCAAGGGATGGCTGACCCTGATTCAGGCTGCCGACCGACTGCCGGACATCATCGCGGCACTTGATGGATTCGGTAGTATCACCGTCCTGCCGCTTGCCCCGCGTGCCGCACGCCCGGCCAACCGCCTGATCCTGCGCGCCCGCAAATCCGGGCGGGCACCATTCGTCTTGCTGCCGCCGTTTCTTATACATGAAGGCGCGCAACACCAGATCGATGGCGACGATCATTCCGCCGCCGCGCGCGAAATCTTGCGTGATGGCAGGCCCGTCAACTGGTGATTGCCGCCTACTCGGGCAAATTTGAAATATCCGGACGACAAGAATGCGTGACTTGTAAGCAAACCTGTGATGCACTTGTCATGTTGCCGTCACAAACCACAGGAGGAACTCATATGTCGCTTGGTGCCCACCTTCAGGAGCTCAAGAAAAAGCACGAAACGCTTGAACAGCGGGTTGAGCAAGCACAGCGCAGTCCCGGTGTCGATGATCTGGCAGTGCGCGAGTTGAAGAAGAAGAAGCTGCGCCTGAAGGAGGAGATCAGCCGTTTGACAAGCTGACGTTTCCGAGCCGCGTCCAGCACGCCCTCAAGTATCAACATCTCGCGCGGGAACAAACGTACGTCCCGCGCGATATGCTTCAAGATTTTCCGCCTCACGCATCAGCCACGTTCGAAACGCACGTACTTTTGGTCGTGTTTCAGTGCCCTCCGGACAGACAAACCGATATTGCGCCTCGGTTGTCAGCGCGATGTCATACGGCATGACCAAACGGCCTTCACGCAAATCACGCTCTGCAAGTGAAATGCGCCCCAACACAACCCCACCACCAGCCGATGCAGCGTCCAGCGCGTGATCCGCCTGACTGAACCGTGCGCCCGTTTCAGGCATTGGTGCCAAGCCAGCCGCCTGAAACCATGCGGGCCATGTCACTTGGGGCCGCATGAACCGCAAGTCATCTTGATGCAGCAATGGCGCGCCATACAAATCGGACGGTGTTGGAAATCGAACCGCCAATTCCGGCGTCATCATCGGGGTCAGCCATTCGGCAATCATCACCTCGGAAAACAGTCCCGGCTCTTCTTTCGGCTGGCCGAACCGGATCGCCACATCGACATCATCCCGATCAAGATCCAGCAGCCTCAGCGTCGCGACAAAACGTAACTCGACCTCCGGGTTGGCCTGCGCGTATGCGAATAGGCGCGGTGCCAGCCACTTTGCGGTAAACGCCGGCCCCGCCGTTATGGTCAGGCTGGTCTGGTCCACCACCCGTCTCGCCGCCCGCCATGCCGATTGCAGCATTGCAAATCCATCTGCGGTGCCCGGCGCCAGAAGTCGGCCAGCTTCGGTCAGTTCGACCGCCCGGTTCAACCGGCGGAACAGCGGGGTGCCCAAATGTTCCTCAATGGATTTTATCTGAAAACTGAGCGCCGCAGCTGTCACATTCAATTCGACCGCTGCCCTGGCAAAGGACATATGGCGTGCAGCCGCATCAAATGCACGCAGGGCCGTGAGCGGAGGTAGACGGTCAGACATACAGTTAAGTATATCTTATCTGAAAGCTTGAAAAGTCTCGTTTGTGAAATTGTCGGAACAAGCGCATCCATGGACCCAACAGATAGCAACCCCGATCCAAGGAAATCTCGTCATGTTCACAATCACCGCCAACCAAGCTGCCAAAGACGCCTTGAACGATGCACATGCGCTGCGCGGTCAGGCCCTGCGGTCATTCATCTCCGGCCTCTTTGATCCCAAAACGCAATCGGCCGGGCACATGATGCACCCGGCCGAGTAAGGCAAGATTAACTGAATGCCTCAGGTCATATACTGACCACCATTGGCCGAGATGGTCGAACCGGTGATGAAACCCGCGCTATCAGCGGTCAGAAATGCCACCGCGCGCGCGATTTCTTCTGCTTCACCCAGACGGCCCACGGGGATCTGCGGCAAGATCACCTCGTTCATCACCTTTTCCGGGATCGTGCTCATCATCTCGGTATTGATATAGCCAGGCGCCACCACATTCACGGTGATGCCGGCGCGGGCCCCCTCTTGGGCCAGTGCCTTGGTAAACCCGATATCACCGGCCTTTGACGCGGCATAGTTCGCCTGCGCAAACTGGCCCTTTTGTCCATTGATCGAACTGATGGTAACGATCCGGCCGAACTTGCGGTCGCGCATTCCTGACCAGACATTGTGCGTCATGTTGAACACGCCGGTCAGGTTCGTGTCGATCACCTGATGCCACTGCTCTGGCGTCATCTTGTGAAACGGCGCATCACGCGTGATGCCGGCGTTGTTGACCAGAATGTCGACCGGACCAAGGTCGGCCTCAACCTGAGCGACACCAGCCTTGCAGGCTTCATAGTCGCCAACCGACCACTTGTAGGTCTTGATTCCGGTTTCGGCCGTGAATGCGGCGGCCGCTTCGTCATTGCCGCCGTATGTCGCCGCGACCGAACAACCATCAGCCTTAAGTTTCTTGGCAATCGCCGCGCCAATGCCGCGCGATCCTCCCGTTACAATTGCAACACGTCCCATGTCCGTCTCCTCCGGCGTTATGGATGGCCCGGCATTCCCGGTGCCTTGGTATTGGATAAGGCGGCGCTTGGGCACGCCGCCTCGATCTGGGTCAGGGGCGCTCAACGCACAGGGCAACGCCCATGCCGCCGCCAATGCACAAGGTGGCCAGACCGCGCTTTGCATCGCGGCGCTTCATTTCGAACAGCAAGGTGTTCAAGACCCGGCAGCCGGATGCACCAATCGGGTGACCAATAGCGATTGCGCCCCCGTTGACGTTAACGATGGCCGGATCCCATCCCATTTCCTTGTTCACGGCACAGGCTTGGGCGGCAAACGCCTCGTTCGCCTCCACGAGATCCAGGTCGCCCACAGACCAGCCCGCCTTTTCCAGAGCTTTCCGGCTCGCGTAAATCGGACCGACACCCATGATCGAGGGGTCCAACCCAGCAGTGGCATAGCTTGCAATCCGGGCCAGTGGCTCGATACCGCGGCGCTCGGCTTCATCCGCGCTCATCAACAAGGTCGCGGCGGCACCGTCGTTCAAGCCGGACGCATTGGCGGCCGTAACGGACCCATCCTTGGTGAAGGCAGGGCGCAGCTTGGCCATCGCCTCCATCGTGGCGCCGTGGCGGATGTACTCATCCTTGTCGACGGTGACGTCTCCCTTCCGGGTTTTCAGCGTATAGGCCACAATCTCGTCGGCGAACTTGCCCGCTTTTTGCGCAGCTTCCGCCTTGTTCTGGCTGGCAACGGCAAACTCGTCCTGCATCTCACGGCTGATTTGCCATTTCTCCGCCACGTTCTCGGCGGTCTGGCCCATGTGATAGCCGTTGAAGGCATCCCACAATCCATCGCGAATCATCGTGTCGATATAGGACATGTCGCCCATTTTCTGTCCCGGACGCAGGTTGGCCGCGTGAGGGCTCATCGACATGTTTTCCTGACCGCCCGCAACGACAATGCTGGCGTCGCCAAGCATGACGTGCTGCGCGCCAAGCGCCACAGCCCGAAGACCTGAACCGCAGACCTGATTGATGCTCCACGCTGCCGACTCTTTGGGCAGGCCCGCATTGATATGCGCCTGACGCGCGGGGTTCTGGCCCTGTGCGGCGGTCAGCACCTGACCCAGTATCGTTTCGGACACCTCAGACTTGTCGATTCCGGCGCGCGCAACGACTTCTTCGATCACGGCACGGCCAAGTTCATGCGCGGGGGTGTTGGCGAAAGACCCCAGAAAACTCCCCACGGGTGTACGCGCTGCAGAGGCGATGACGACGTTTGTCATGGTAATCCCTTTCCATCATTACGCCGCAGACCGGACATCACGACCGGGGCGGCAAAGGCATATTGAAGCGCTGGATAGGACCACCGCCCGTTCAGCTCAACAGACACGGTGTCTCAGGGGTTGTAAAGTCAGCCACAATACCGTCCGCGTGCAATTCCATCGCCCTGCTCGCGCGATGGGCCTCGGATCTATGCGCGACGGGCCACCGGGTCGGTTCGCCAAGGTGGCTTGACGGTCGGGGCTGCGTGGAAATAGCCCTGCTGACAATCGATCCCCATCCGCGTCAGCCACGCGGCCTCCGCCGCTGTTTCGACCGCCTCGGCAACGACCAGCATGTCGAAATGCCGACCAAGCGACAAAAGCGCCTCCATAAGAACCTGATTGTCGGGGTCATCCTCGATTCCGCGGGAAAACTGTCCGTCGATCTTCACGATATCGAAACAGAAGTTCTTGAGGTGTCGGAACGCGGTATAGCCCGCGCCGAAATCATCCAAGGCGAACGTTATGCCCTTGTCTTGCAGTTCTTCCATGAAGATGGCGACAATCTCGGGCATCATCATGGCCGAGCTTTCCGTAATCTCAAGGATCAGCCGCTCCACCACGTAAGGGTGCTGGCGCGTGAATTTCCTGAGGATGTTCATCCACCGCGGATAGCCGACCGACCGGGCGGACATGTTGATCGACAGCCGCAGCGATGGGTTCGCCTTCAACGTGCGCAGCCCCAATTGCAGCGATGCGCAATCAATCTGGCGACCAATATCCTGATCCTCCACGGCGTTTATGAAATCCCGCGCGGGGATTACCCGCCCAGTCTCATCAATCAGCCGGATCAATCCTTCGTAGAAGGCCGGCCGCCCGTTTGCGCTTTGCACCACGGGCTGAAAGGCCAACACCACATCGCCGCGCGCCAGCGATTGTTCAACCATCGCCAGCGTGCCCCGCGCCCGCGTGGTCATCGCCACATCCAGCGGGCTTTCCAACCCAGGTTCCATAACATCGTGCTTTGCCCGCCGCATGGTCCCCTCCGGCTGCTTGACCCTTGCCTTGATGGGGCCTGAAACCTTAATGATCCCTCAATTTTCACATTTTGTTCTAATTGAACGGATCTCGACCATGACTGACCCGCTTGACCATACAAGCCGCTGTACCTGGTGCGGAGAAGAGCCGATTTACGTCGCCTATCATGACGATGAATGGGGCGTTCCCGAATACGACAGCCGCGCCCTGTGGGAAAAACTGGTGCTCGACGGGTTTCAGGCGGGGCTTAGCTGGATCACCATCCTGAAAAAGCGAGACAACTTTCGCGCCGCCTTTGAAGGGTTCGACCCGAATCGCATCGCGGAATGGGGCGAGGACGACATCGGTCGCTTGCTGGCCGACCCGGGCATCATCCGGCATCGCGGCAAGATCGCGGCCACCATAACCAATGCGCGCGCATGGCAACGTATCGAACAGCGGCAGGGTTTCGATGCGTTTCTATGGGATTATGTGGATGGCAAGCCCGTTCAGAACCGCTTTGCGTCCACCGCCGAAGTCCCGGCATTCACACCGCTGTCCACGCAAATCTCGAAAGACCTGAAAAAAGCGGGGTTCAAGTTTTGTGGCCCCACCATCGTTTATGCCGCCATGCAGGCCATGGGCTTGGTCAACGACCATCTCACCGGCTGTCCGCGCCATGCCGAGGTCGCAAGACTGGCCAGATAGGGCGGCCCAATGGCGTATCTTGCTATTCCTCTGATCCGATCAACGCCGCGATCAACGTGATCGCATCGGAACTATCCCACTCCGCTTCACCTCGCAGGCGTGCAATTTCCTGCCCCTCGCGGTTCAAGATGACCGTCATCGGCAGGCCCAGAATTCCCATCTCGCGCGCGATCTGCTGGTTGATGTCCCGATAAAGGGTCAACTCGGTGATCCCCTCGTCGTCGAAGAACCGGCGCATCGCTTGTGGGGAATTGCGGCCGGTGGCCAACGTGACGACCGCGAAATCATCGCCACCGAACTGGCGCTGCAATGCATCAAGACCGGGCATTTCGTGCCGACAGGGCACACACCATGTGGCCCAGAAATTCAGCAAGACGTATCGCCCTTCGTAATCCGCCAGCGTCGCCTCCGTCTCGGCCATCGTCAGGTAGGGCAATGACGACGCGCGAACTGGTTCCTCGTGCACGGTCAAGCCTTCCATCTCGCCAACCGCCAACGCCGACAGGTCCTGTGCCGCAGCACCATTTGCACCCAGCCCAATCGCAAGGTAGATCACAAAAGAACGCAAAGACCGGATCATGACAGGGTCCCTTTCAGGGTGTGGATTATGACAAACGACCAATCAAATGCCATGTGGGGCGGACGCTTCGCTGCCGGGCCGGACGCGATCATGGAGGCGATCAACGCCTCGATCGGATTCGACAAGCGACTGGCGCGGCAGGATATCGAAGGCTCCCGCGCCCACGCGGCGATGCTGGCCCAACAGGGTATACTGACCAATAAGGACGCGGACGCGATCCGGGAAGGCCTCCTCACGGTGTTGTCAGAGATCGAAGGGGGAAACTTCCAGTTTTCCACCGCGCTGGAAGACATCCACATGAACGTCGAGGCGCGATTGAAAGAGATCGTCGGCGAACCCGCCGGTCGCCTGCACACCGCGCGGTCGCGCAACGATCAGGTCGCGACCGATTTCAAACTTTGGGTCCGCGACCAGATGGACGCCGCCATCACCGGGATCGAGGCGCTGATGCGTGCGCTGGTCACCCAAGCCGATGCCGGGGCCGACTGGGTGATGCCCGGCTTCACCCATCTGCAAACCGCGCAACCCGTGACGTGGGGCCACCATATGCTTGCCTATGTCGAAATGTTGGGGCGCGACAAATCCCGTTTCGCAGATGCACGGACGCGGATGAACGAAAATCCGCTTGGCGCGGCTGCACTTGCTGGCACGTCCTTTCCCATCGATCGCCACATGACGGCCACCGCGCTTGGGTTCGACCGCCCCGCCGCGAATTCGCTCGATGCCGTTTCGGATCGGGATTTCGCGTTGGATTATCTGGCTGCAGCCACCATCTGCGCGATGCACCTGTCGCGCTTCGCTGAGGAACTGGTCATCTGGTCCTCGGCCCAGTTCCGGTTCGTGACCTTGTCAGACCGCTTCTCCACCGGCTCCTCGATCATGCCGCAAAAGAAGAACCCGGACGCGGCGGAACTGATCCGTGCCAAGATCGGGCGGATTCTGGGCGCAAACGTCGCGCTGCTGATGGTGATGAAGGGCCTTCCGCTGACCTATTCCAAGGACATGCAGGAAGATAAGGAGCAGGTCTTTGATGCCGCCGACAACCTGATGCTTGCGCTGGCGGCAATGACCGGAATGGTCGCGGACATGACCGCCAACCGCGCCACTCTGGAGGCGGCGGCTTCATCCGGCTTCTCGACTGCCACCGATCTGGCCGACTGGCTGGTGCGCGAACTGGACATGCCGTTCCGCGATGCGCATCATGTGACTGGCACGCTTGTGAAACTGGCCGAGGATCAGGGCATTGACCTGCCAGACCTCACGCTGACCCAGATGCAGGCCGTGCATGGCAAGATCACCGAGTCCGTGTTCGATGTGTTGGGTGTACATAATTCCGTCGCTTCGCGTATGTCTTACGGGGGTACGGCACCTGCACAGGTCAGGGCTCAGGTAGCCCGTTGGAAAGAGGTGTTGGGATGAGAAATCTGATCTTGCTTGGCACGTTGGCAGTCGTTCTGGCTGCTTGCGGTGTTGATGGCGAACCCACACCGCCCGAACCGCAACCCGAACCCGGCATCACCATCACCGGCACGGCCCAGATCGGCATGGCGAACAGCAACTAGACGGCGCAGCATCATCTCCCATTGAACACCTGCGTTGTGGGCCCTAACGTCATTCGACGTATCATTTCTTGCACTCATCCACGCGGAACTGCCCAACATGGAAAAATTCCCAATGACACCCGGCGGCTACAAAGCCCTGGATGCCGAATTGAAGAACCTCAGAACGGTGGAACGCCCCGCGATCATTCAGGCAATTGCCGAAGCGCGTGAACATGGCGACCTGTCCGAGAACGCGGAATACCATTCCGCCCGTGAAAAGCATTCCTTCATCGAAGGCCGCATCAAGGAGCTTGAGGGAATGCTTGGCCTTGCCCAAGTGATCGACCCCTCCAAGCTGTCCGGCCCGATCAAGTTCGGGGCTACCGTGAAGTTGGTGGATGAAGACACCGATGAGGAAAAGACCTACCAATTGGTCGGTGAGACCGAGGCCGACATCGAGAAAGGCCTCCTCAACATCAAATCCCCATTGGCCCGCGCCTTGATCGGCAAGGATGAAGGTGACAGTGTCGAAGTGAAGACGCCGGGCGGCAGCAAGGATTACGAAATCGTCAAGATTTCCTATATTTGACGCCTCCACCAAACCGACGATTCAGGACAGGCGCAGCATGGCAGACGACAAGCAGGCCTCCCCATTGCAGCTCGGCCTTTACGCCCGTGAAGCGTCGGTGCCGCGTCTGACGGCTGTTGAAATCGTTGCGATTGCGCTGTCGCTGATCTGGTTGATCGGGGTCATGTTGTTTTTCTGGGGCGCTGATGTCGATGGCGGGGGCAACTCGTTGGAATGGATCATGACGCTTTTGGCGATTGTCATGCCCGTCGCGCTGATCTGGGTTGCCGCATCGACCGCCCGCACCGCCAAGGTGATGCGGGAAGAGGCGGCGCGCCTGCAGTCCTCCATCGATGCGATGCGCGCGGCCTATGTTGATCAACAACAGCGCGCGGCATCCGAGATCAAGCCCTCGGTCGCGGCCAAGCTGGAAGAGATCGCGGCCGCGCAGAAGGCCACCGAAACACAGCTTGCGACCTTCACGTCCTTGCGCGTGCAACAATCCGCCCAACGCGCCGCCGTTGCGTCCCCCGCGCCCTCGCTTGAACAACCGCAGCCCGGATTGGCCCTCAACCCCGACAGCTTCATCGAGAAAGAGCCGATTTCGGTGGCGGATTTCATCAAGGCGCTGAACTTTCCTGAAAACGAGCATGACAAGGAAGGGTTTCGCACCCTGCGCCGTGCGTTGGAAGATCGGGCGACGCAACGTCTGATCCGCGCCAGCCAAGACGCGCTGACCTTGCTCAGCCAAGATGGCATCTACATGGACGACCTGCGTCCCGATCGTGCCCGGTCGGAAATCTGGCGCAAATTCGCAGCCGGCGAACGCGGGCGCGCAATCGCGGCGCTTGGCGGGATCCATGATCGGTCATCGCTGGTGTTGGCCGCAGGCAGGATGAAGCAAGATCCGGTGTTCCGTGATGCCGCCCACCATTTCTTGCGCCATTTCGACAAGACCTTCATGGAGTTCGAAAAGCACGCCAGCGACGAAGAGATTTCGCGCTTGGCCGATACGCGGACTGCGCGTGCCTTCATGCTGTTGGGGCGGGTCGCAGGAACCTTCGACTAGCCGCGACTAATTCGGCTGCGTGGCCAAGTCCGGTAATCCAGCCCTCCTCACGGTCGCCCTCGGCCAGCATCGTCATCAGCCGCTCACCCGGCAACCCGGCGAACGCCTGCGCCAGCACGCGCACCTGTGCCGCATCCATGATCTCGCCCGCGCGCTGCTGCGCCCTGACCTCGGCATCCAGCAACGCGGGGTAAATCTCTGTCAGGACAATCGGCGCTGTCGGGGCCTGAAACGGGGCCACCGACAGCGCATCGCCGAACCGTTGACGCAACCCGTGCAAGCGGGCAATGCCCAGCAGCGCCTGCGATCCAACGGAACCCGTTGTGAACAATTTCCAACATGGCTGCGCCCGCCTGATGAGATGTTCCACCTTTCGCCGCTCAGGCATGCCATGACCAACGCGCAGCGTTCCCTTTGCAGGCAGGCGATCCGTGGCGCGGTTGGTCGGACAACCCCAGAACGGGCCGACACCCGGCAGCAGCCCGTTCAATTCCTCGGCCACATCAAAGCGGTTGTTCGCGTTGCGATCATCATCGACGATGCGCCGGGCCAAGGCTGCCCACAGGTGCAGCGGATCATCGCTTCCACTGACCACCCGCGCAAATCCGCGCGGATAGCCGAAAGGAAAATCGAACCCGGCCAGCACCCGGCGGCGGTGCGTCAGCGCCTCGGCGAACAACGATGTCAGGGCCGCAATCGCGTGACTGCGGGTCCGGTGATAGGCGGTTGTCACCGTTCCATCGTGGGCGGTCGCGACAAAAATTGCATCCTTCGTCGGTTTCGCGGGCGATGGCGCAGACCGCGCCGACCAATCAACGACCACCACCGTGTCAAAGGTCATGCAAGCCATGCGTCCGCACGCGCCAGATCATCGGGGGTGTTGATGTTGAAGAAAGCGGGCGGGGTGCTGGCCGCGAATCGCGCCTCGACGGCGCCCGCCTCCAGCGCCCAATCCGTAACCTTGCGCGTTCCGCCAGCCAACGCCGCGCGCAAGGCACCGCGAAGCGTTACCGACCATAACCCCGTCGTCCCCTGCCAACCATCATCCGTGCGCGCCAGCACCACGGGCGCATCCACGGCGACCATCGTCTGCACCAGATCGGCGGGCAAGAAAGGCGTATCAACCGCGACGGTCAAAACCCGCGCGCTCCCCTGCGCTGCCGCCCATTCCATTGCCGACAGAATCCCCGCCAATGGCCCCATGCCATGAGCCACCACATCCGGCAGCACGGGCGCCTCCACACCAAATCGCGCGCCATCACCGTTCGCGTTCACTGCCAACACCGCCACCTGTGGGCCGATCCGATCCATCACATGCGCCAGCAGCGGCCGCCCAGCCAAGCGCACCAAGGCCTTGTCGCCACCCCCCATGCGTCGGGCCTGCCCTCCTGCCAACACAACACCGACAGGTCGCGCCATGCCGCGCCGTCCTTTTTGATGACGCGCATCACTAACGTTGAATTGCATCTTCTTTCTCCTGCGCCTAAGGCGGTCAGATCGAAACCGTAGGGACAGCCCATGGCCACTGCCAGCCCGAAATCGCTTTATTGGAAAGGCGTTCGCACCGCCGCGCCGTTCTTGTTGATGGTGACGCCCTTTGGATTGTTGTTTGGCGTTGTCGCGACCGAGGCGGGGCTTTCGCTTGCGCATACCATGGGCTTCTCCATCGTCGTGATCGCGGGCGCCGCGCAGTTCACTGCCCTGCAACTGATGACGGAACAGGCCCCCATCATCGTGATTCTGGCGTCGGCCCTTGCGGTCAACCTGCGCATGGCGATGTATTCCGCCGCATTGGCACCCTACCTTGGGCCTGCGCCGCTTTGGCAACGCGCGTTGATCGGCTATTTCAACGTCGATCAGACCTATGCCATGTCAATCATGGAGTACGAGGCAAAGCCGCAGCTGACGGTGGCCGCGCGGGTCGCCTATTTCCTTGGGATTGCCACCCCGATCTGCCCGGTCTGGTATGTCATGACTTATATCGGGGCTGTCGTCGGCAGCACGATACCGGACGCCTTCGCGCTTGATTTCGCGGTCCCGATCACCTTCCTTGCCATCGTTGCGCCCGCCTTCAAGACGCTGGCGCATGTCGCCGCCGCCTTTACGGCCATCGTGCTGGCCGTCACCCTGTCATGGATGCCCTACAACCTTTGGCTTCTGCTCGCAGGGCTTGCCGGCATGATCGTCGGCGCCGAGGTTGAACGCCGCGTCGGCCGCGCCCGGGTGCGCCCGACATGACCGGGTATTCCTCCGCCCAGATCTGGATGATCATTGCCGCGATGGGGATTGGCACCTTCGCCATCCGGTTCTCGTTTCTGGGTCTTCTGGGCAACCGGCAATTGCCCGACTGGCTGCTGCGCCACCTGCGCTACACCGCCGTGGCGATCCTGCCCGCGATGATCGCGCCGCTGGTCTTGTGGCCAAACGCGACAGGTGGTGAACCCGACGCCCCCCGCCTTGCCGCCGCCGCCATAGCCCTTGCCGTCGGCATCTGGGCCAAGAATGCGATCGCCGCCATTTTTGGTGGCATGATCACGCTTTACCTGCTCCAGTATCTGCTGGGCTAAACCGGCAACGCAGTTGTCTTGAAGACGGTCTTCAGGGCAAAGCTTGATTGCATCTGCGCCACGCCCGGCAGACGCGCCAGATGCTGCCGATGGATGCGCGCGAAATCCTCGCTGTCGCGCGCAACGACCTTCAGCAGGTAATCGGCACTGCCTGCCATCAGGTGACATTCCAGCACATCCGGCACCCGGGCTACCGCTTTCTCGAATGCATCCAGCAGTTCATCGGCCTGCCCGCTCAGTTTGATTTCCACGAAGACCGTCGTCACCCGACCGACGGCACGGGCATTCAACAAGGCAACGTAGTTGCGGATAACCCCCGCCACTTCCAATCGTTGAACCCGTCGGTGACAGGCCGAGGGCGACAGATGCACGCGCTCTGACAGCTCCGCGTTCGTCATCCGCCCGTCGCGCTGTAGCAAGCGCAGAATGCGGTGATCCATCTCGTCCAATTCTGCTTGTGACACGCTTTCTCCCGCCTAATGTCTATTATGTCGAAGGATATTGCGGAATATGCCCCCATCGCGCCAGATATTTCAAAGCAATTCCATATATACCGCGCGATACTTCCGCCCGGAAGAGGAGACACCCCTATGCACATTGGCTGCCCGACAGAAATCAAACCCCAAGAATTCCGTGTCGGCCTGACCCCCGCCGCCGCCCACGAGGCCGTGGCCCACGGCCATACCGTCACGGTGCAGGCCGGTGCCGGTATCGGCGCAGGCTTCGCCGACGCCGATTACACCGCTGCTGGCGCCCGTATCGCGGCGACAGCGCAGGATATTTTCGCAAGTGCCGACCTGATCGTAAAGGTGAAGGAACCGCAGGCAGGCGAACGCGCCATGTTGCGTGAAGGCCAGATCCTGTTCACTTATCTGCACCTTGCACCCGACCCGGACCAGACGCATGACCTGTTGAAGTCCGGCGCGACCTGCATCGCCTATGAGACAGTGACCGACCGCAGCGGCGGCTTGCCGCTGCTGGCCCCGATGTCGGAAGTTGCGGGCAAACTGGCCCCGCAGGTTGGCGCATGGACGCTGCAAAAGGCGAATGGCGGTCGTGGTGTCCTGATGGGGGGCGTGCCCGGTGTCGGTCCGGCCCGTGTGGTTGTGATTGGCGGCGGTGTCGTCGGCACCCACGCGGCGCGCGTTGCCGCCGGTATGGGTGCGGATGTGACCGTTCTTGACCGGTCCCTGCACCGTCTGCGGTATCTCGATGACGTCTTCGGCAGCCAGTTTCGCACATCATATGCCAGCGCGGGCAATACAGCGGAACTGGTTGCGCTGGCCGACATGGTCATTGGGGCCGTCCTGATCCCGGGTGCCGCTGCCCCCAAACTGGTCACGCGCGCGCAGCTGTCCACCATGAAACCCGGCGCCGCGATCGTCGATGTCGCCATCGATCAGGGCGGGTGTTTCGAAACGTCCAAGGCAACGACCCATCAGGACCCGATTTATGAGGTCGACGGCATCATGCATTATTGCGTCGCCAACATGCCGGGCGCCGTTGCCCGCACATCGACGATCGCACTTGGCAATGCCACCATGCCCTTCTTGATCGCATTGGCCGACAAGGGTTGGAAACAAGCCTGCGCAGACGATCCGCATTTGCTTGAGGGGCTGAATGTCCATGCTGGCCACTTGACCAACTACGCGGTCGGAAAAGCACTTGGCATCGACGTCTTGTCACCAACGCTGGCGCTCAAGCGATAGACTGCTGCAAGGTAACCAAGGCCCGCATGCGCGGGCCTTGGGCGTTTTCCGGCCCTGACCGGTTCACCGGGTCTGCAGCGCGTCCCGAATTTCGGTCAGCAATTCCTCTGCGGTCGGCCCCTTTGGTGCTTCGGGGGCTGCTGCTTCCTCCTTCACGGCGGCCGCTTTCAGCCTGTTGACCATCTTGACCAGCATGAAAACTACAAAGGCCACGATCAGAAAATTGATCACGGCCATGATGAAATTGCCGATGGCAAACACCGGCGCGCCCGCATCCGCCGCCGCCGTCAGCGATGGATAGGTTTCGCCGTTCAGCGCATAAAACCACCCTGAGAAATCGATGCCTCCGGTGAACAACGCGATAATCGGGTTGATCAGGTCACCGACCAACGAGGTCACGATGGCCGTAAAAGCCGCACCGATGATGATGCCAACCGCCATGTCCATGACATTGCCCTTGGCGATGAACTCCTTGAATTCGTTTATCATTTCAATAATCCCAATCTTTTCGCCTTGGATGGCGCCATTTGCGACGCCACGCTCGTGCGTCATTGCACGGCCCACGCACAAGAATACAGGTTTTGGCGGTTCTCCAAAAGGAAACTGTGCTTAGATATTCCCCGCAAACGCCAAGGATATTCAGATGTGCCCAATGCCCGAACTTTCTGATCACCCGATTACTGGGCGCTGGCCACCCATGAACCCGGCGGTCATCCAACTCTACTCATTTCCCACCTTCAACGGCGCCAAGATATCCATCGCGCTGGAGGAAATGGGCCACCCCTACGAAGTGCACCGTGTGACATTGTCCCCGGCGGACCTGGAAAGCCCTGAGTTTCTGTCCCTGAACCCGAACGGCAAGGTCCCCGCAATCATCGATCCCGATGGCCCCGATGGTCTGCCGCTTGGCCTGTTCGAATCCGGCGCCATCCTGCTTTATCTGGCCGCGAAATCCGGCCAGCTTGGTGGCAAAACCGCCGCTGACAAGGCGCGTGTCACGCAATGGCTGATGTTCCAGATGGGCGCGCTTGGTCCGATGATTGGGCAGCTTGGCTATTTCACAAAATTCGCCGGCGCCGAAATTGAAGACCGCCGCCCCCGCGACCACTTTACCGCCGAGGTCAAACGTCTTCTCGCCGTGCTGGATGGCGCGTTGGAAGGGCAGGATTGGATCGCCGGCGATTATTCGATCGCCGATATCGCCATCGCTCCATGGCTTCGCGGGCTTGAACGCTATGGTGTGAAGGCGCTGCTCGGCTGGGATCAATACACCAACCTCGTGGCCTATCTTGATCGGTTTCTTGCAAGACCCGCCGTTCAGATCGGTCTGGTCACACCGCCACGCGAAGGTTAGCGGGCAATTTGGGGGCGCGCCGCACGACTGTGCGCGCCCCGGCCGGGTGATGGCTCAGCCGGGCAGCGCCCCGGTCAGGACATAGCGAAGCACATCCACGACCTGTCGCGGTTCCTCGGCCACGGCAAGAGCGGCGGCGTGGACCTCTTTCAGGGCGTGCTGATGTTCAGGCGGGTTCAGCACAATCAGGGATTTCCCAAGCGCCGCTGCCATGCCCGCATCAAACGCAGCGTTCCACTGCTTGTACTGCGTTCCAAACCGCACAACCACGACGTCGGCGTCGGCAATGCCCTTGCGGGTTCGGATGGCGTTCACCATCGCGCCCTTGTGGTCATGCCAATACTTGTTGGGCTCCGCGCCCAAGATCGCAACGCCGCAATCGTCGCTGGCGGCATGGTCCGTCACCGGCCCACTGAACGCGATGTCCAGTCCTTCGGCCCCCGCAATGATCTGTTCCCGCCAATCGGTATGGATTTCACCCGACAGATAAACGTTCAGTGTCATGCCTTTTCCCATCTTCATTCTTCAAATTTGGCCGCCGGTGGCCCCGGCGATCAGCCGCGCAGCACGCCGCCAGTTGCCTTGCCGACCTTGTCCACGATCTTGGCTCCGACCGCCTCGATCTCTTCTTCGGTCAGTGTCTTTTCGCGCGGTTGCATCCGGACCGACACCGCGATGGACTTGCGCCCCTCGCCAAGCGATCCGCCCACGAACTCATCAAAGACCCGCACATCGGTGATCAGGGTCTTGTCCGCCCCTGCCGCCGCATTGACCAGCGTCAGCGCCTCGACCTGTGCATCCACCACAAACGCGAAATCCCGATCCACGGCCTGCAAATCGCTCATCTGCAACGCGCCACGGTTCGCATCCGTGCTGCGCGGCAACGGAATTTCACCGGGCCACAAGGTAAAGGCCATCGCAGGCCCTTTCACGTCCATTGCGGCCAGCACTTTGGGGTGCAGTTCGCCATATACGCCAAGCACCTTCTTCGGCCCCAGACAGATCATCCCGTGCCGTCCCGGATGCCACCATTCCCGCGCCCCGCGCAGGATCTGCACCTTGGCGGGCGCACCCATTGCGGCCAACACGGCCTCGGCATCCGCCTTGACGTCGAAGACATCCACAGGCCGACGCGCGCCATGCGGGTCGCGCGGGGCGGACTGCCCGACCAACAGACCCGTCGCCAACATATGCTGCTCGCCGGGTTCGCCCCCATGAAACGCCGCCCCCAGCTCGAACAGAGCCAGATCCATCATGCCCCGCGCCTGATTGCGCGCCGCTGCCTGCAGCAATCCGGGCAATAACGCGGGCCGCATATGGCTCAACTCCGACGAAATCGGATTTTCCAGTCGCACATCGTCACCGCCGCCGCCAAACAGCGCGGCCGCCGCCTGATCAATGAAGCTGTAGGTGACACATTCATTATAACCCAACGCCGCAATCATCCGCCGCGCCACACGTTCGCGTTTCTGCATCGGTGTCAGGATCGGCTTGGGTACGCCCGGCTGCATGCGGCGCATCGGCTGCGGCTCCAGCTTGGTCAGGGACGCGACCCGCGCCACCTCTTCGACCAGATCCGACTCGCCGTGAACATCGCGCCGCCAGCTTGGCACCCACACTTCCAGCGTCTCGCCGCTGCCCGTGGCCGAGAACCCAAGCGCCGTCAGGATGCGCACCTGCTCCTCGCGGGGAATATCCATGCCAACAAGGCTGATCACCCGCGCCGGATTCAATGCATAGCTGCGCGACGTCTGAAGGGGTGCGCCGGCCTCGACGATCTCCGACGCCTCCCCTCCGCAGATTTCAAGAATCATCGCGGTTGCCGCCTCGAGCCCCGGCAGCGTGAATTCCGGGTCGACGCCACGTTCGAACCGATACCGCGCATCCGAATTTATCTTCAGATCACGCCCGGTAAAGGCCGTGCGGATAGGGTCCCAATAGGCGCTCTCAAGGAACACCGTGACGGTATCCTCGGTGCAACCCGTCGCATCGCCGCCCATGATACCGGCGATACTCTCGATACCGTTCGCGTCCGAAATCGCGATCTGCCCCTCGGCCAGCGTGTATTCCTTATCATCCAGCGCCAGCAAAACCTCTCCACCGGCGGCACGATGCACCCGCAGATCGCCTTGCATCTTGTCCACGTCGAACACGTGCAGCGGGCGGTTTTGATCATACGTGAAGAAGTTGGTCACATCGACCAACGCCGAGATCGGCCGCAAGCCGATCGCGCGCAGCCGATCCTGCAGCCACTGCGGGCTTGGACCGTTCTTCACGCCGCGAATGACGCGCCCGGCGAAATGCGGGCACGCGTCCAGCGTATCGGCGTCGATGCTGACGCCCACAGGGCTGGCAAAGCGCCCCTGCACCGGCACGATCTCGACGGGCTTGAGCGTGCCAAGCCCACGCGCCGCCAGATCCCGTGCAATGCCGTGCACGCCCAACGCGTCTTGCCGGTTCGGCGTAATCGCAATCTCGATGACGGGGTCCACCTTGGCCGGATCATGCGCCGCCAGCCAATCGATAAACCGCTGACCGACGTCGCCACTGGGCAGTTCGATGATGCCGTCGTGTTCTTCCGACAGCTCCAACTCCCGCTCGGACGCCATCATCCCGAAGCTTTCGATCCCACGGATCGTCCCGACCCCGATCGTGGTGTCGATGCCCGGCACGTAAACGCCCGGCTTGGCAACCACCACCGTGATCCCTGCGCGCGCGTTCGGCGCGCCACAGATGATCTGTTTCATGCCCTCGTCAGTGTCGACCTGACAAACGCGCAGCCGGTCCGCATCGGGATGTTGCTCGGCCGAGACGACCTTGCCGATGGTGAAATCGCCCAACCGCCCGGCGCGATCCTCCACGCCTTCCACCTCAAGGCCCAGATCGGTCAACGCCTCGGTAATCTCATCAAGGCTCGCCTGCGTTTCCAGATGATCCTTTAGCCAGGACAGGGTGAATTTCATCGCGCCATTTCCCTTCGCACTCGTGCGTTGCCGATTACCGCAGCTAACCGCCAAGGAAAACCCCAAGCGTCACATCAAGGCACCCAACACAGCGCGGTCGCGACATCAAAAGCACCCCAGCAGGCCGGGACGTTCCGCGCGATCACCCTGCGCCAGGGCGCTTGGTTGATATCAGATCAGTTCAGGTCTGCGCGCAGGGCCTGTTCGGGTTCGTCAAAGCACGCGCCAAGCAGCAGGGTGAACCCGGTTGGAAATGCAGGTCGGTCAAAGATGATCCGCGCGCGGCCCCACCGCTGAGACGTCACACCTTCGGCGGTCGTCAGGTTGGCCGAACAAATCGGCGCACCTTGCGACACCCAATATCCGTCATGGATCGCGCGGTTTTCAAAATTGCCGCCAAGACCGGGGAACAAGACCCGCGCCCGGTCGGCACCGACCAGTTGCGGCGCGGCGCCACCGGGAAACGACAAGACAGCGATATCGCCAATATCGACCTCGTAAATCACGCTGCCACTTGTGGTGGCCCATGTCTCATCGGCCTGTGCCGGCAGGCTCAGGGCAACCAACGCAGCAAACGCAGCAGTAAAAACGGGTTTAAACATGGCAGAAGTCCTTGGTGGTGAAGTCATCCGACCGTCAGCCTAGCGCATTTGCCGCACAGGCCGACGGCAATTGTGGACTGCGGATCAGGGTGGGGTGGCACAACGATCATCCGTACCGCCTGGAGATGTCGCACTCTCAGCCATTCCCTGACCCAATCACAGCGTTGGTCAGCCCCGGCATCGACAGCTACTACACCCCAGCATACAGCGTCGGAACCTCAAGCGCGCTGAACCCGTAATGCCGCAGCCAGCGCAAATCTGAATCGAAGAACGCGCGCAGATCGGGGATGCCGTATTTCAGCATCGCGATCCGGTCGATCCCCATGCCAAACGCAAATCCCTGCCATTCGTTCGGGTCGATCCCGCCAGCCTGCAACACCTTGGGGTGCACCATGCCGGACCCAAGAACCTCCAGCCAATCGTCGCCCTCGCCCACCTTCACGGTGCCATCGGCGAAGGAACACTGAATATCCACTTCCGCGCTCGGTTCGGTGAAGGGAAAATGCGAGGCGCGGAACCGGGTTTTCACCTTG
>Ga0075467_10001296_pt1 | contig 20613 bp, 13 predicted proteins | sample DEB08_DNA_9_FD_75067 | JGI IMG/M metagenome (GOLD analysis project Ga0075467, IMG submission 75067) | Aqueous microbial communities from the Delaware River and Bay under freshwater to marine salinity gradient to study organic matter... | ecosystem: Environmental > Aquatic > Marine > Coastal ... | reverse complement strand
GCTCCAACGGGAAGCATCAGCCTAAGTGCCAGTGGTGGTGCTATTCCTTCCAACTATAGTTACCGTTGGTTGCGCTCTAATAATGTAAATATGACCAATGCAGTGGCAATTGCTGGTGCAAGCTCTACGACGCTAAACCTATCGACTTTAGGTGTTCAAAATGGTGGGGATGATATTTATGTTCAGGCGGAGTTAACCGACGGAACTTGTAATCAAACAGCTGTATCGATTAGTAAGTATCAGATTATTACTTATGACTCTCTACAGGTAGACCTAACGGCGAGTACATTTGATGTTTGCTTTGGATCTACTCCTAGTGGCACCTTAAATGCTATTGTTTCAGGTGGGTCACCCTCAACTAATATTTCTTACAAATGGTATGAGGCGAATAATCCAGCTATGGGGGGTAAACAGGATATATTTAACGAAACGAGCCCAAGTTTAGACTTAAGTGTCTTAGGGCAGAAAAATGGGGGCTCAGATATTTATATTCAGGTTGAAACAACTGATGGGGCTTGTGGTAATGTGCAAGACCTGAGTACCCAAGTCATTCATTTGGTTACTCATGAGAACCTTCAGGTAAGTATGTTATCTGGCAGTCAGGAAGTATGCTATAACCAAATTCCCACGGGCACTATTTCTATGCTAGCATCAGCTGGCCGTCAGCCAAGCAATTATACCTATCGTTGGTTAACTGCAAACAATGCAAGTATGACGGGAGCAGTCCCAATAGTGGGAGAAACCTCAAGTAGTCTGAATCTTGCTAATCTAGGCGCTTTAACAGGTGGTTCTGATGTGTATATTCAGGGTGAAGCGACAGATGTGTTTTGTGCCGATGTGAAAACTACAGCGAACGTTTATCAGATTATCACTTGGGATCAACTAGTTGCTTCTACGGTAAGTAATCAAGGCGGTAGTTTGACTAGTCAGCAGTTGTGTCACAATGATCCCTTACCATTTGGTTTAGAGGCGATGTACAATGGTGGTGACACCAATGACCTCTTCACCTTCACGTGGCAGTTTTCGAGCGACCCAAATTTTAGTCAAATTGACTCTTCCAAAGCGCCACAGAATGATTCACAGATTAGCTCAGCAGAAATTGGTGTGTTCACGGATACTACCTATGTACGTTGCCTAGTTAGTGATAACTGCAATGATGATAGTCTTTCCTTCAATTTTAGTGTTAACGTTTGGGATGAGTTAATAGCTGCAGATGCTCGTCAGCTAAATAGTGTATTAACTACCAATATTGACTTGTGTTTTGGTCAAGGTTTACCCGATGATTTAGAGGTAGATTACCAAGGTGGCGATGCTTCAGGAAATTATAATTTCCGCTGGGAGCTTTCAACCGATGCGAATTTTGCGTCAAATGTCACTAGCTTTACTTTAAGTGCCAATAGTAGTTTAGCATCTTCTGCAATCGGTTCTTTACAAATTGACACTTATTTCCGCTGTATTGTATATGATGATTGTGGTGACTCCAGTATATCAAATACCTTTAGTGTCCTAGTTTATCCTCAGTTTTTGCCCGGCGATATTAGCGCTAACTTTAATGGAAGCCAGAATGATACAATGCGAGTTTGCTTTGGCGATCCAATAGATATTAATCGGGTTGTTTCAGCGTCAGGAGCGGATCCCGCTACCTATAGCTACTTTCTTGAGTATAAAAATGAACTAGACCCAGTTTCTGCTTATCAGTCTTTGCCGCTTTCTGTAAATGAAGCGAGTAGTTTTACACTTGATAGTGCCCAGGTATTACTTAGTCCGGGTTCATATACCGTTCGTCAACGAATTGAAGCGAATTGTAATCCCGTTTTCACAGATGAGGTGACTGTTTATGTAAACGAACCGCCCTATTGGGGGGCTTTTGTGAACGATTATAAACCTCTGTTTTTCCAAGTTTTAGATCCAGATTTAGATGATAATGATGGAAACTTAACGCTTTGTGATGGTGCTCAGAATGTTTTGCTAAAATTAAATGAGCAAGAGATTATCAATTATGGATACCAATGGTCGCAGGGTGCCACTAACCTAAATGCTACCAATGGTGCTCGCAGCGTCATTTCTTGGGATGTCAACGCAAATTCAGCCAGTCCATTAGAATTAGACATTGATCTTTTAAATCGTGGCCTAAGCTGCGGTAGACAAGTATTTATGCAGTCTGGGTCTGTTGCAGCAGGCTCTAGTCCTGATGAAGATCAATTGGAGCTAGTTAATACTTTAATTCTTGATAGCGATCCAGATATCACGGCTAATTTCTTTCGCTGGGGGAAGATTAACCGCAGCACCTTAGAATGGGTTTATGAAAGTGCTTGGGATACAGCGAGGTTTTTTGATTTTGGAGTGATTGACACGGTGACCTATGTTTATGTTATGGCAGCAGCAGACGTGGAAGGTTCTATTTGTCGCTCCTATAGTTATTATCCTTCCAGCTTTGCTTTAAGTCCCGATAAGAGTGTTCAGGAAATAAATTTAGAAGAAAGCGACATTGCAGGTACTATCGACTTATACCCAAACCCAAACCATGGAGATTTTAGACTATTAATGGATGAGCAAGAAAAAGTTGAGACGATTCAAGCTTTCGATTTGCGCGGTAGGCAGTTGTCCCTAAATTGGGATTCGGACCAAAGGAGGGTGAATCTAGCAACAGGGGTAACAGGTTATGTGCTATTAAAAGTGCAAACCCAAAAACAAGTAGCTACTTTTAAAATCTTAGTACAATGAGCCAATTTAAAGGGAAAAACATGACTAGGCTACTTTTAGGGGTTTTGGCACTATTCTCAGCTAATGTTTATGCACAAAATGACGCTAGCAGTCCAGTTAATTCGCCGGCAGGGGTGTTCTCTTTTGAGCAAAGCAGAGCAACTTTAGCTTGTTATAAGCATTTGGATAAGTTGGTTAAGAATGCCCGTGTGAAAAATGAGGTTGAGGAGTATCAGTTTATAAAACTCTTCGAAAGTACAGAGACCCCCTTGGTTAATGAGATTTTATCGGCCAATGCGATGAATGAACCAGTTACCGTAGAAGGGTACTTGGACGCTTCTCTAACCTATTATCAGGGCGGAACCATGAATACGTATCAGCTTAGGCCTTATACGGTTAAGCTTAAGAGCTCAAGCCCAGAGGTGTTCGTGTTCGAAATTGACGCGATAAAAGAAGTGGGTTTACTAAGTAACTATAATATTTTCTTTAGAGATGAATTTAACCTTAAGTACGAATTGATCTATGACCGAGCTTCTAAGGAAGTTAAAATCAGGAGCGTTAAGCTAAATGAGGAGAAAGGCTACTTTATGAGGCTAGATTTCCCAGAGAAGCTAAAGGGTAAGACCGATATCAATATTTTGGTAAATAACGAACTGGTGAAACGAAACTTGGATAATGGAATTATGCTTAGTGACCTAAAAGCTGGTGAGAAACTTGTTATTGAGCCGGAGAGTGATGAGCTACTAGGTGGTTTTAATAAGGAGGTTAAGAAAGAACTAATGGAGCCTGACGCTCTGTATAATGGGGAAATCCAACAATTGAAATTTCGCCCTAAGCGATTTTATATGGATTTGGGCTTCCAGATAGCGAACAGTAGTGTAGTTAGCCAAAGCATAACCATGGCTGGCACAGAAAATCAGGTTTCGATAGATCATAAGCAAAAAGAAACGGCTTTCAATTTAGGTTTGGGTTATAGATTGTTGAACCGAAATGATAAATTCTTTCTGGCTCTTGAACTGGGAGCGCAGCAGAGGAATGTTCAATTGGGTAGTCGAATTAACTCTGGAGACTTAATGTTAAGCTCCTACGCTGATGAAGACCAGCAATTTGGTTCAGTAGAGCGCTTCACTCGTAGTTCTTTTATTGATGAATCTTCAGAAATTAGCCTGACCAGTGTTGGTGCTGGACTGAATTTTAGATTTAAGATTCATAAAATGTTACACTTTGCCTTCGGTGGATCTTACAATATAGGGCTGGCACAAAGCGGCACATACACAAATACTAGTGTTAACGATTACTATTTTGTTTGGAATCAGGCTAACCTAGAAATCTATGGTGATAATAGCGAATATGGAATAGGCAGAAACATCTCCAAAGATGGTAGTGGCGACTTAAATATTGACTCTTATTCGAATTTAAGCTTAAGAGGTAATTTTAGTGTAAGACTTAGCAAGCAGCTCTGGTTAGATTTATGCTTAAACTACGGCATGTATAATTGGAGCTTTAGTACTGCTGAAGAAATTATTCTTAGCAAAAGCCTATTCGATCAGCCAGAGAACTTAAACAGTTTAAAGCATCTTTCAGGGACATTGCCCCAGCTAAGTGCTTTGGGGTATCAATTTGGAATTAAATACTACTTTTAATGAGTGAATCTTTAAAATACCGTTGCAATAATTGTGGAACGGTTTGGGACGGTGATGAATTTACATTGGATTGTGATTCTTGTTCATCTTCGGATATTGAAATTGCCAAGGAATTAACGCAAAAAATCAAAAAGGAAGACCTTCCAGAAGATAAGACTATCAGGCCGGAGGGCTTTCAATCACCCGAACCAGATGATCACGGTACGGTAGTTTTGAAAAATCAGGGCGGTACTTCAAACGCCCCTCAGTCCTCGTCGAGTGCTCCTGAGCCACCGAGACCCAGTCAGCCTCAATTAACTAGCCCGAGGCAGTCAGCGAAGGGTCAACCTGATAATCAGACACGACAAGACAATGTTTCCCCGCGGGCGTCTCAAGGAGGTTCTTCTGGCAAATCAAAAAAATCGGGTGGAAGTAAAGCTTGGATTTTTATCCTTCTAATCGTGCTAATTGGTGGCGCTGCAGGAGGGTATTTTTATACTCAAAATAAAGACTCAGATGATGACAACAATAGTGTTGCAAATGAAGAGCAAGAGGAGAATCTAGAGAGAGTAGAGGTTAAGCTCACGATAGCAGAGAAAAATAAGTCATTTTTTATCTCAGGATCTGTAATCGAGGGAAATAGTGAATCCTCCTTGAACTTGGAAGATATCAGTAAGCTCTATCGGGTATCGGATCTGAGAAAATTTAATTTTGATGATCAATCTGGTCAGGTTTATTTCTGCGAAGAAATGGAAGGCACTGTTGTTTTCGGGGTCGACCTGAAAGACAAAAAAGTGGATGAACTGAGCAGTGATGCTGTGGAATTAAGTTTATTCGGACGGTCTGCTCCAGCAGAGGCTAACTGTGTTTATCGCCTCGAAGACGATAAAATTGATGTGAATTTCACCAAGGATTGTATGATGCTCATTAAGATCAATGACGATCATAAGTTTAATTCGATTTTGGTGTCGGTTTCGGGGGTAGAAGGCCCATTTAAGGATAAATTCAAATGGGATGTTAGCGCTAAGTCTAATGAGGAATTAGACGTTTGGGTTAAACAAGACGATTTAGACCCCGTAGCTTATACTCAAAACGGCAAACAACAGGTCCCCTTGTGTATCTCGGGTAGCCCAAAAGCAGAAGATGGCAAGCCAGCGGGCGGCGTTGATATCCCAAAGATGATAGAGGATATTACAAAGGCGGCGGCTAGTTTCGGTTTAAATCCGCGCGACCGTGCTTCTGCATCCCAATTGCAGCAGCTAAGCATGAGCTTAACCAAGCAACCTGTATTTGTTATTGATGGTGAAAGTATTAGTGGCTACTCTGTTGGCACTAATAAAATCAAAACCAATTTTCGAAATGATGGGACCACCTATATATTGGTAGGAGTGCCGGAAATTGTAGATAATCAGTACTTTAAACTAACCTACAAGTCCAAATGAAAAAATTAGACTATAAAGACCTCTTCTTTCTGGTTATAGCAATTGTTTTGTCGCCAATGATTAAGGGGCAGGTTGCCTCGGTGATATACGTTGACATTAGTGGTCAGTCAAATCGCACTAATTTAATCAGCTTAGTAGATTCAGTGCTATCAAATACCCCAGGGGAAAAGTTGCTCTTTATTAGTAACGGTGGTACTCCCCTCGTTTTTCAAAACGCAAATTTAGGCGTAAACGAGACAAAAAGCTTAAATACTTTGGACCCCAGCCTTCCAAATCCCTATTTGGATTTAGACTCTTTAGTGCAACTAGTTAATACAGAAAACTTTTATACTGAGGATTTGCAGTTGCATTTCTTTTTGAGTTATCAAAATGCTTTTAAAGGGGAAAAACACCTAGAAAATATCGCTGAAAAGTTTGCATTAAGCTTAGGCTTAGTTCAAAAACAAGGTGTCTTTCAGGAGCAGGCAATGGCTTACCTTAACTTAGAAGGAGATACTCCAAAAGAATTAAACCAATCGTCTTTTAGAGAGGCACAGTCCAGAATTTTTAAAATAAAAGCTTACCAATGATTTTTCATAAAATTTTCAGCCTTGCAATTCTATTACTAATGGGCAGTTTTGCTGCAGTGGCAAAAGGCGACTGTAAGGATTGTTTACCAGTGCCCCTTGAGCTTAGAACCTACACCAAAGCAAGCTTAATGGAGAAGCTCTACCTTGATAAGACGGGGGCGGAGTTTGATAAACTTACTTTCGATTATAAAGACGCTGATGAGCCGGTAAATTATTGGAGGGTGTATAGTGATCGACCCAAAAATGAGCTTTTTGCCACCCCCAATGGCCGTAAAAACCGTCAGACAGTAGATTTTATGCAGCAACTGTATATTACTGGAAGAGAGGGAAACTGGTTAAAGGTTAGTTCTTTTGAAGATGCAGAGGGTGAGCTGACTTATGTTGAAAAAGGCTGGCTGCCATCAGCTAACTTACTGTTGAATTCCTATGCGATTTCAAACGAGAGTTCGATTACTAAAAAAGGTTTAGTCTTAGTTAATCTAGATGATGTGGCGTCTTTCAGAAAGATTGTTAAAGCATCTAAGGAAGGACAAGAAATAAAAAAATATACCTTCTTTTATGATCCAGAAACTTCCATCGTGAAGGGAAATGAAACGGAGTTAGAAATCCGTTATGTTTTAAAAGAGTTACCGGGAGTAAAATTATTGTCAAGAAATGATAGAATTGATAATATCTCAGAAACGGAAAGAAAATACAATGTAAACGGATGGATGAAAAACGTGAACATAACGGATTGGGATACCCGTGTTTGTTTGGAGACTACTTATGGACAGCAATATGCGGCTGAATACGATCAGAAAGTAATACCTGTTTTTATCCAAAAGGATCAATTGACCACTTTTGTTGGAGAGAACCTAAAAGAACCAGTTGAAGAGATCTATTCCCATACTATAAAAAATACGCGCAAGCCCACGGTTATGATGAGGATGCCAGTTTTAGAGAACTATGCGGGCAGCGACATGAAGAAGGTAGCCACCCTTGGTTCTGTAAGTGGCAAGTCTGGTGACGAGCGAAATGAAATTAAAGCAAAGGCCAAGGGTTCAGTTGAAGATTTACGTACTAAACGTAACAACTTAAATGTGCTTTTTGTGGTGGATGCGACAAAGTCAATGGATGACTTTTTTCCGGCGGTACGCAAAGGTATAGAACGAATTATTGCCTTAAATAAAGAGCGTTACAAAAAAGAAATGCGCTTTTCAATAGCGGTTTATCGTGATTATGCAGATGGTGAGAAAGTATTTGAAAACATACCCCTTACAGACGATGTGCAAGCGATATACAATTTTTTAGCTTCTGTTCGTATTGGTAGTGCTGGTAAGGCTAGGGAAGAAGCCGTTTATAATGGATTGATTGAAGGTCTAAAGGGGTCGAGAATGGATCCTGGGCAAAGTAATGTAGTCTGCTTAATTGGCGATGCGGGTAATGTTATTGACGATGCGCGAGGTTTGAGACGAGATATGGTTTCAGACTTATTAGTTAAGTATCATGCCAGTTTAGTCACATTCCAAGTTTTTTTTGGGAGACAACCGGCTTACCAGGCATTTAATGATGACGCACAAGAGCTTTTTTACGACATAGGCAAGAAGACCGAAAAAAAGCAAGATTTGCGACCAAACATGGCTCCCGTAGAAGATAAGAAGAACACCTTTGAATTGAAGTTTAAAGACACTAAAACGGGCGAGTTAGACTATTTCGTAGAGGCTGGTTTTGGCCGTTTTATCCATGCCAATGACAATGAAAGTATGCCAATTAGCGTGCTGCAAGAAAACCTTACTGGAGCAATGGCAGATTATCTAGGTGAGCTTGATAAGCAGATTCAATTTTATAGTGAACAGTTGCGTACGGGGAATGAAAAGGTTAAAAAGCGCAGTGAGTTTGATGAAGCAAACAAGGGTAATCTGATTGAGCATTTAAAAAACCAAGGTTTTACCGATGATGAAGTGACTACCGCATTGGAGTCATTTGCAGAATTCTCCATGTCTGGCTTCACGAGCACCAAGTTTTACAATAAGCCATTAAGTTGCTTTGCTCCAGTAGTGTTCCTCTCAGACGAGGAAGTGGATAATATGATTCAAGTTTTTGAACGAGTTGATCCCGAGGCAAATCTTACAGATTCCAAGGCGCAAGTTTCGGATGCATTAATTGCTCAAACTAAGGCAGCTTTAGGTGAGACATCCGACGAAAGAGTGAAGCAGAAAAGCATGTCTGAAATATGGGGTATTCTTTTGGCGGTTCCATTTGACGAAAAAGGAGAGTATGGGACACTAAGGGATGTGCCTATAGGTGAAATAGCAAACTCTAATCACAAACAATTGCCCCGTTTTATTCTTCAATTTCAAGAATCTGTGCGTCGATTTAATAAGAAAAACCTCGAACAGGATCGTTTCAGGCTTAACAGTCAATTTTATTATTGGATACCACTTGAAAACATTCCTGGCAATGGATAATAATTTATACTCTATTCGAAATACCGCTTGCCAGTATAAGAGCAATATTAGGCCCGTTCTGCAACTGGACAAACTAGATATTGAGAGAGGAAAGACCTATTTTATTGTAGGCTCTTCTGGAGTTGGTAAATCAACGATCTTGGAAACCTTAGGTGTTATGAATAATACTATTAAGGTTAGAGATGGGGGTTTTATAAGGTTTCATAGCAGAGACACTGGAGAAACTCAAGACATCGATCAGTTGTGGAATAAAAAAGAGTCTGTTTTGGCGCGCTTTCGCAAAAATAATTTAAGCTTCATTTTTCAAAGCACCAATCTGTTTGGAAACCTTACTGCTTATCAAAACGCCAGCATAACCCCTGTTTTAAAGGGCGAAAAAAGTGAAGCAGCTAAGTTAAGAGCTCGTCAGTTGTTAGCTAAGTTGTATCCCAAGGATTTTGTGATCGAAATAATAAAAGGGAAAAAAGTAGCTGAAATGTCTGGAGGCCAGAGACAACGACTAGCATTTGCTCGTGCTCTTGGATCTGACTATGAGGTTCTTTTGGCCGACGAGCCAACGGGTAACCTAGATCATCATAACGCGCATAAATTAATGAAGATGCTTACGGATGTGGTACATCGCGAAAATCGAACTTCAATAATTGTGAGTCACGATATAGAGCTCTCGGTTACTTATGGAGATTGCGTAGTGCTAATTGCTAAACAGGAAGTTGAGGAAGCCGACGGGGTTTTTAAATATGGTTTGGTGAATGAACAGTCGGTTTATGAGAGGTATCAGCAAGGAATCTGGCGAAATAAGGGAAGTAGGGAAGAGTTATCAGACTCTGAAATTATTCAATTATTGAAGAACGCTATTAAAGACAGTCCAAACTAAACATGCATTTTAAGTCTTTTTTTCAACAGTTTTTTATCCCAGAGCTAAGATCTTTCTTGGTGAAGTTGGGAATGATATTAGGAGTTATTAGTATCATGTTTCTTTCCCTTTGGTCTATAGGCTTTAGTGAGGGAACCTCGAGGTTCTTAAAGGAACGTATGGATAGCCCTTTCATCAAGTTTCTAAGTGTTAACCTTCCAGGCTCCATTGAAAATCGTCCTAATTACCAAGGGGAGTTAAGAGAAGAGTTCTCTAATGAAGAGCTATTAAAAAGCTTTGGAATTAAAGAAACGCATTTTGTCCCTACGGGTCGTATTAATTTCCAAGATTTAGGTGGCGGAGTTATGCGCACTCGAGTTAGGCCAATTGACCCTGAGACTCATCTTTATCGCTTCTTGTTTAGAGAAAATAAAGATCTCATTCTTACCAAGGAAAAGCTTATTCGTATGGAAGACTCGGAGTGGTCCGCAGTGGTTAGCAAAGATCTTCTAATTAGCTTGGGTTACGATATCGATAACCCACCTCTGTATATTAATCATGTGCCGTATTATCGCAATGAAAAACCTGTTGTAGTGCCAATACTAATTGCAGGGATTGCCGACAAATTGCCAGATAAGATGGGAGCTTTTTTTACCGAAAAAGCATTTTATGCGATTACAAATCGTTTTGAGTATTCTCCTTTCGATGATCTTCTTCCTCAATATCAAAATAATGTTAGTGCTTTTATAGGCACGAGCAAGAGTGAAAAGGAGATAAGGAATTTACTAGAAGGCTGCTTAGGAGATAAAAAGTTTGATTTAGAGATCGATAAAGGCGTCTATACGGCTGGTTATAAGGTTCAGGTAGAGTTTTTTGATGAGAATGAAAAACCTGCCATTGTGAGTGCAATGGCTAATTGTTTTTCTTCGGATGAGTACCGCTATTTTACTTACCTACCTTTTGATCGAGTAAACCGAGGTGAACTAAGGATCAATAATAACGACTATTTTGTTTTAGAGTTTAATCAGTTGGATTCTGTCCCAAGGCTAGCTAATTATTTGCAAGTTGAGTACGACTTAGCTGTCAATCTTAATGATGTAGAATCGGCAAAAAACTTTAGCGTTTTTAATAAAATATCGAGCTTTTTATCGGTTATATTAACGCTTTTTACAATCACCATTATTATTTATATTATTTCAAAAACAATTGTCGAGCATATCGATAGAAATAAGGCAAGCTTAGGTACTTTAAAGGCTTTTGGTTTATCTAACTATACCATTACTTTGGTTTATTCTGGAGTTGCCATGATTATAGTGACAGCTGTTTTCGTAACCGGATTTTTATTTGCATTCCTTCTGGGGGAATTTATTAATGAGTATTTAATTACAAATGGATTGAATTTAGATGACCCCACTGAAACCTTGTTTGCCTTAGAATTAAAACTGTTATATATCTTTAGTTTTATGTTATTGCCAGTGATAATTATATGGATTCTGGTTTATCGAAAGTTAAAAGGAACAACCCCGGGGGATTTAATATATGGACGTTAATCAATTAAACAAACTATGAAAAAAACAGTAAAGACTTTAGGGATTTTGATGTTAGGCTTTGCTCTAAATGCACAGGTAGATAATCCTTTTGAGGATATTCAAAACGCATATGAAGAAGCTTTAGATGATTACGAAGTATTTGATAATTGTGGAAGTGGATTGGATGGTTTTGCAGCAGCAGCTCGTAAAATTGAGAATAAATTATTAGATGCCGCGGTGCAACTTAGTATTCAGGATGAATACGAAATAGGATTAGCTTATCGCGAACACCTGCGTGAAGAAGTTTCATTTGTGCATAATATGGTTTTAGAGAATCAGTTAAGTGTAATGCTTATTGATACAGTGATATCGCCCTACGTGCAACGACAGGGGATTCGCTACAGCATTACTATTGTTGACGATGAAAGTGTCAATGCCTTTGCTACTAATGGAGGGTTCATTTATTTAACAACAGGCCTGTTGGGATTTATACAATCTGTTGATGAGCTAGCTTTTATAATAGCACATGAAATTACTCATATTGATATGGAACATGTTAGCAGAGCGGTAAAAAGAACTTTAGTAATGCGCGAGCTAAGTTCTAGCTATGACATGGAGGATTATGAAGACATGATGACCGAAATGAAGGATAAAGCTTATTTACCATTTGGACAAGTAGACGAGTACGAAGCGGATAGAAATGCATTTTATATGGCTAGAGCAGCTGGGTTTAACCCAGAACGTTTTGCTGACTTCTTTAAAAGGTTAATTCAGTACGAAGACAGCGAACAAGAAATGTTGGAAAAACTTTCTAGAACTCACCCCTATTCTAGAGATCGCATCAATTGTATCAACTATTATATAGCTAACCCATAGATTTTTTAACTGTGCAATACAAAATAACAGTAAAGGGAAATAATCAAGAGTTTATTGTTGATGAAGGACGTCAATTTTCGATAGGTCGTGTTGGCGGAGGAGCTAGTTTTGAAGTGGAAGATTCAAGTGGTTCCCTTTCTCGTGGTCATATGCAGGTTTTTGTTCAGGATGGTAATATTCAAATAATAGATACCAACAGCACCAATGGTGTATATGTAAATGGACAAAAACTAAGGCCTGCTGAACCGTATCTCTTAAACCTTGGTGATAGTTTTAAAGCAGGTTCTGTCGAGATGCAAATGCAACAGATTTCATCCTCCTCGAATGTAGGGACGGCAAAAAAGAAAAGTTCAGCGACACTGAGGTCCAATAGAGGAGTAGATTTTTCCCATAATGCGCAGTCCGGTTTGTTTCTGTCAATGATGTCGCAGAGTCGTCCTATACGCATAGGAAGGGGTGAGGGAAACGATTTTAAAATTGATCCTAATGATCTAACCGTTAGTCGCAATCATGCTCAACTTATTTATGAAAATGGCCAGTGGTATTTAATAGATTTAAATAGTAGAAACGGAGTTTTTGTAAACTCTAAGAGGGTCTTTGGAAAGACTCCAATTTCAGTGGATGATCAGATTTTTATCTGCTTGCATGCTTTTTCCTTGAGCAAAGGCTATGCAGATCTTCGCCAAGAAGTGGCCATTCAGGCAGAGGGGATTGAAAAGAAATTCCCAAATGGATATGTTGGCCTAAAACAACTAAATTTAAATATTGCTTATGGCAGATTTGTGGCTGTTATGGGGCCTTCAGGATGCGGTAAATCTACCCTCTTAAAGGTTTTAAATGCCGATAATCCTGCTTCGAGCGGATCGGTTAAAATACATGGTCTTGACTTGGTGGAAAATTTTTCTTTACTCAAAAAGAAAATTGGATATGTACCACAGGATGATATAATTCACCGCGAGCTTACGGTAGAACAAACCATGTATTTCTGTGCAAAACTCCGAATGCCAAAGGAGACTCCCATGCAGATGGCACAAGAAAAAATAATGTCCGTTTTATTAAGCTTATTTGACGAGGAAAAAACCAAAGCGATTTATTATAAAACGGTATCTTCTTTATCGGGTGGTGAGCGCAAGCGTTTGAGCATAGCGGTGGAATTGCTTACTGATCCGACTATCTTGTTTTTAGACGAGCCAACGTCTCCCCTAGACCCAGAGTCAATTCATGAATTTCTCACGAAGTTAAATAACCTCAAGAGTCGTGGTACGACGATTATTATGGTTACTCATAAACCTGAGGACTTGAATTATGTGGATGATGTTTGTTTCCTTGGTTCGGGAGGTGTGCACGTTTTCTTTGGGGATAGCGATGATATTATGAGCTATTTTAAAAAGGAAAGTATTGTTCAGGTCTACGGCCTCCTAAGCAATAAGCAAGTAGCCAATGATTTCTACAAAAAACGATATAGTGGCGCCGAGGGTCAAGAAAACTTTAAGAAAGGCCAAACTCATCCGACAGCGGTTCAAAGAGACTCTTTCTTTCACCAGTTAAGTTGGCTTAGCAGAAGGTACTTTCAAATTAAATTCAACGATAAAGGGAATTTATTGCTTCTTCTGGCTCAGCCGGTTATTATTGGGGCCTTAATTTCTATCATTTTCAGTGAGTTTCAATTAGGGGCGATGTTCTTGATGGCGATTGCTTCGATTTGGTTTGGCGTTAGTAATGCAGCTAAGGAAATAGTTGGTGAGCAATCCATCTTCAAACGTGAACGCATGTTTAACTTGTGGATTAATGCCTATGTTCTAAGTAAAATCGCCGTACTATCCTTAATATCAATGGCGCAGCTTTTAGTCTTTGAGGCCATTATTTACTTCCGCTTTAGCCTGTTTCCTGTTGATGGTTTTGAAGATGTACTGCAACAGAATTTCTTTGGTGCTTTTGCTTTCATGACTTTCTTGGCTATTTCCTCAACGCTTTTAGGCTTAATGCTTTCTGCAATTTTTGATAGTACCGAAAAGGTAATGACCGTGGTGCCTATCGCTTTGATGCCACAAATTATGTTGGCCGGAGTAATAACAAGGATAGATAATTATGGAATGGAAATTCTGTCTTTTCTCACCTTCGGGCGTTGGGGTACAGAGGGGCTTGCGCGTATTCAAGATGGCAGTGTTTATGACGGCGATCTTACCGAAGTGCCAAAAGATATCGAGAGTGTAATTGCTTACGTACCCACACTAAAAACTGACTCGATCATTAAGCCAGATGGTTCTGTGATTATTAATAATATGATGGACCCTAACGAAACGGAAGTGTCCACACGAAGTGCCTTGTCTTTGTTAGATTTTTATAATGAAGAATTGGTCGACAACGGAGATCTTATTGGAGATTTCTTTAATTCTATGTCTGCTAATCTTGTTGCCATGTTGGCCTTAAACATCACCTTTTATACATTTATTTATGTCTTTCTCAAGAAAAAAGATAGCGTTTAGTGCATTAGGCCTTGCTGCCTTCGCAATTCTCATTTTTGGCTTTTCAGGTTGTGCACAGAAGCCTAGTTTAGATAATGTATCAGATCTAAAAATCGTAGATATTAAAGAGGATAAGCTTAAACTAGCGATGTTGTTTCACATTAATAATCCTTCGATTTTAAAAATTAGATTAATCGAGTCACAATTCGATATAGATTTTGAGGAAAAGCAGTTAGCTTCCTTTGAAATGGAGAAAAGTTTTGATGTAGCTCCGCGCAATATGGTGGCAATTCCCGTCGAGGCAGACATTGATTTGGACTTTTTAGAAAAGGAGCAAAAAACAATCCTAGTTCAGGATACGCTTTCGTGGAAAGTGGATGGCAAAGTCAAGTATAGTATCTACGGTCTTAATTTGAGTTCTCATCTAGATCAGGACTTAAAGTTTAGTTACTACGATGAGATGCAGAGTTTTCTAGAAGAGAAATTTTCTCAAGAATCGAAAGGGGAAACTTTTAGTGACTTTAGCTTGGGCGATGGTTCTAACTTTAGCAAGCTAGTTGTTCATACCGATGCGAAACTAATAAATGATAATGGCGTAAGCTTTAAGGTCCATAGCATGAAGCTCGGTGTTAAGTTAGCGAAAAAGAAACCCACTGTTGCAGAATGGGTTTTGCAAGAGCCTTTGGTTTTTAATCCTTACGATACCTTATCTGTGCCAATCGATATTAACGTAAAAACCTTTAGTCTTATGGGTAATGCAGATATCCTTGCATCAAAACAATTAAACCAAGAGGTCTTTGTGGAAGGAGAAATGGTCGTTGAAATCAACGGTCATACTTTCGATATTCCTTTGGCCTTTTATAAGCAGGTGGAATTGAACTTATCAGATCTTTTGTAGTAATTATTTATGAAGAATTTGATCCGCACTATTCTATTCATGTTTTTTATTGTCCCAGTTTTCTCGCAATCATATGCGTCTAATCCAGTAAAGGCAATTATTGATAACCCAGACTCCCCTGAGCTTCCTTCCTTGATACTTAAGACTACTGATTATCAGGCTAAATCTCGAGCGAAAATAGACTTAAACTCACTAAAAGTGCGTAATACTTTTATGGTGCAGTTTGTTGAAGGTCAAGGGTTGTTAGTGCAAATGCAACCTTCAGCTTCTAATCAGTTGCAGGAGCTGTTTTTACTTTTTTTAAATAATCCGACAGGCAGTCCCGAGATGTCAGATTCGATTAATGCCTCAACTCCATTAACGGGAGAGTTTTTTGTAAGCGAAGGTTCAGCCATAGTGCAATACAGTCTCGAAGATGTGCAGGCGGTAGTGCCGGCAGTGCGAGAATTGGCAAGGGCCCTAGCAAAATATCGCGATCTTATATCTGTGAAAAGCTTTAAGACGCCATACGCTTTGGTGCCAGACTTAGGTAAAAGTGTGATAGATCAGTTTTTAAGCTCAAAATTAATCTTATTGCCTTCAACTGGTGCGCCTAGCCTTACGCGGTCTTCGGCTGATGTGCCGCCGATAGAAGGTGAGCCTGCTAGTCCCAGCCCAAATGAACCCGTTGGTTCGCCACATAAACAGGAACCAGCGGCCTCTACAGTCAATCAGGGGTATCCCGACTTTCCCAGTATGGACGATTTAGGTCAAGCCGCGGAGAAACTTAAAGACGTTTTTCTGGGAGGGGGCGAGGAAAAGCAGGGGGTAAACAAAAGCTCTGGTTCGAACAATAAGTCAGCGGATTCCAAGATTTACACGATTGATGTGGTGGACCATAGTCCGGTGACAGAGCCGTGTAAATCATCGATTGGAACTTTAGAAAGTCGAGAATGCTTTGTAGAAACTATTGAGAAGTTAGTTCAGCATAATTTCAATAAAAATGCGGACTTAGGCCAGGGGGAAAAGGGGAAGATATTCGTGCAATTTATAGTAAACACAGATGGTAAGTTAATAGAGCGGGAGGTTTTGCGAGGATTGACCTTAGAGTTGGGCCTTGAGGCAATCCGTGCTTTGGACAATATAAAACTTCTAGCGCCGGCAAAAATAGATGGTACTGCAGTGAAGCTAAGACATGTGGTTACAATTGAAGTGGGTTCTTAAACTGTGTAATTCCTTTGCCGAATCCTAAAAAAGTGAGTTCGAGTATAATATAGTAATTAAGCCTTAAAGGAAGTTCGACCGAGATAGGTTCTGTTTTCGGTTCTTTCTATCATCTTACTCAGGTGGATGCGCAAAACCGCCCCCATCGTTTTAAGGTCAGAAAAATCTTCGCACTCGTGAAAGTTGTTGAGGTCCTTACTAAGCGAGGCAATTTTATCAGGACTAGAAAGCGGCACTTTCTGCATTGAAGTGAGCAGCTCGTTAACCTTTTTTTGAGCGTGATTATACCTTTTACGAATCAGTGTTCTTTCTTCCGTTTGATATTGGTCTACGTTTTCAGGCGAAAGCACTTCCATGCAAAATTGGATTATCTCTAAGTTTTCTTTATAAAACTGAGGGAGATAGTGGTTCTTACGTCCTTCGTAAGTGAGTTGGTCAAAATCAATCGGCCTTACCCGGTACTGCTCCATATCGAAGTCGGGCGTTACATCCACCACATAATTATAAGAGCGCATATCGCCCAACAACATGGTGAAGCAGCGTTCGTTAAATTTCACAAACTCTTTAGCCATACGGGTTTTGGCAAAGCCTGGTCTATCTATATAGCGACTCAAAAACACATCGCCCGGTATGCCTGCAATATGTTCTTCTACTAAAGTGTCCTTGTCGGTTAAATAGCCAATGCGGTTAGGACTGAGTAAATGCTCCAACTCCAATCCGTAAATCCGAGAAGCATCGGCTTTTTTAATATAGTAATAGTCGTGGTTGTCGTTAATGGTATTAACAATGCGAATACGAAAAGGGTTGGAATTTCCAAAAAGACAATGGTCTATACGGTCGGTACGCAGCTGCCCCACAAAGGATTTATCGCCGTCGGTTTTAAGAGCGGCATAAATTTCTACTAGTGCGACTTGAATTTCATTTTGCAAGAAATTATCGTAAAGTACGCTTTGCCAAAGGGTGTCATTACCATTTTGGTCAAAAACGGGAACACTGGTGGTGAAGTTTAGCAATGCTTCATAAGTAGCGGCTAAGGGCACTTCGCGATGGTGTTTTTTAAGGTATTTGCGCAATTCTTTATGAATTGGGTAATGCGGTTTTTTCCGTGACATGTCCATGCGATAAAGGTAGGGAAATAGGGGCAGGTATTAGCTTTAGAGAGCATGTCCTCGTAAAATCTAGAGCGCTTTCGTGTTAATAAAAGTGTTATTGACGCCAAAACCTGCTTATTTTATCTGAAGTGATTTTCTAATTCATTAATATTGCAAATAATTAGTAAACTTTTGTTTATAAAGCAGATGCCTTATGGAGGGCTGCACTTTTAGCTGAACTGAACGTTATTAACTCTTTTTCAAAAACTTAAATCAATCCCCATGAAACACAAGTATCTCTATCTTTTTCTTGCGGCAATGTTTGCATTTAGTTGCACCAAGCCCGACGACATTCTCGATGATTTTCAAGTACACATCAGTCCAACCTTCTATAAGTATGTAGTGGAAATTGATGTTGAAGATCTTACAGATCCAAGCATTGCCATTGCTAAAAATGTTAACATAAGTGTTGTAGGTGATAATGCTGCAGCGGTATTCAATATTGATGGAACCAAGAACTACAAAGTAAACTACGGTACTTTGCAACTAATGATTGCCAAAGGAAACGAACCAACCCCTGGAAACCCACTAAGGTTTAGAGTTATTTTCGAAGCGGATGGTTACCAAAAAACCGAATTACCAATGCTTATTGGTACGGAAGATTATTTCTTAGCGGATGTAGCTCAAATGCTAAACTTAAGTAATTTACCCAATAGTATTGGAACTAAAACATCTAATGGTGGAATTGATCCAACCACGAATACGCTTTCTCAACCCCTAATAATTAATACGGGTTCTCCAGATAGCACTTCAAGAATCCAAATGACGATTCCAACAGACGTTAAGTTTTTGGATGAGAATGGTAATGAAATTACAGCCAAACGCAATAGCACAGGTTTAAATGTAAATATCTTAAGTCTTTCCGATACTTCTCAGTCAGCCCAACAGGCAATGCCTAATGGAACAGGATTGGTGCAGATAGTGAAAGAAGGTAATAACACGGATACCTTATTATTACAACAAACAGGTACTTTCAATATCACAATGGATATTGATGGTGTTCCTGTAAGAGGTTTCTCAGGCGGAAAAACGTCTGGGGGAGTTACCACCAGAATTCCTATTCCTGCTGGTTCAGAAAATCCAGAGTTTGGTCGTGAATACGTAGAAGGTGATTCAGTTGGCCTAATGAGTCTTTCCGAGGGCGATTTAGCTTGGGATGTTGACAACAGATCATTTGTAGTGCAAAAGGACCCAACTACAGGAGACCTTTTCGTAGACCCAACCATTACTCACTTATCTTGGTGGAGATGGAGATGGAGAAGATGGTGGAGACCAGTTTACCGTCGTTACGGTGCGGGTGCTTATTATGCAGACAATGGTACAGGTAATGGCTCTATTAACGGAGCTTTATGGACTCGTTTCTCTTATCGTTATTTTGGCTGGTGGCGTTCTTCTTGGTTCCGTATAAGAGGTAGCTTCGGACCAAATTATGCCTTCAATCCAAAGCGCTTAATTAGAACAACTAGAACATATTCCAGTATTCAGGTTTTTCCTTCATCTAGTATAAACCCAGCTAACTTTAATTTAACGTATGAGACGGCTAACTACTTTGGTTACTCTATGAGGCTGTTAAAAATCGAGCCTAAAGTTACTCCTCCGAGTATTGGATACAGATTGTATTGTGGAAGTTCTAACACTTTAGTATCTCCACCCGCAGGTGTGAAAATGTACTTTAAGAAGACCGGAACTACCGATCAGTATGAGCACCTTTATACCTTTACTCAGGCTAACGTGGGGGTAATCTTCGCGGCTTTCCCAAAACTGGAGAATAATGTAAATTATGATTTCCGTGCTCAATTAGGAGATACCCAAAAAGATACTTCTAATGTGAAGGTTCTTGATGGTACTATTTATGAAATCTCAATGCCTAACAGCACTTGTAACGAATTAGGGCTTTAAGATCATGAAGAAGTTTGCATACACCCTACTGTTGGCAGGTCTAGGATTTTCAACAGTTTTTGCACAAGATTCTAGCGATTCTACTGCAAGTACTACTAAGGCAGATAAATACCCTATGTGGAAAAACCGCAGTGCCATCGGCTTGAGCGCAGGTTTACCAGGTTTTGGTATCGATTATGCCTACAATATCAATCGCTCTTTAAATGTTAGAGCGGGCTTTTTAGCATTTTCTTTCAACGACTTTAATACCGATATGGATATTAGCGGTCAGAGCGTGAACGTTAATGCTAATTTGAACTCTACCGTTTTTGATTTAATGTTGGAGTATCATCCTACTACCAATAAGGCCTTCAAATTAGTAGCTGGTTTATCGTACCTTAATAATGTAGGTGTAAACACCTTGATTTTATTAAACGATGATATCGGTTATGGAGACTTAATCATCAACAATGAGGAAATTGGTGATATTGACATTACCCTAGATTATACAGGTATCGCTCCTTACCTAGGATTTGGTTTCGGTAGAGCAGTGCCTAAGAAACGTGCCGGTTTCGGTATCGAGTTAGGTGCCTATTACGCTGGTGGTCCTGATGTAACCATTGTCGCTTCCGGTATGTTGGAAAACACATCCGAAGAAGAGCAGCAGTTAGAAGAGAATTTAGCTTCTTACGCTTGGATTCCCAGAGCGATGATGCGTTTGACGATTAAGCTTTAAGCATAATTTTTTATAAATTATTGAAGGGTTCCCATTTGGGAGCCCTTTTTTTATTTCTATTTATCTCCTCCTACCCATTTATTTAAATGACACTCCGCTAAGTTAATATTACTATTTTTCGACCGTACCACGGCTGTTCGACAGCTGCGACCATCACTCTTTCAAAGAGCTTCTCGCCTAAATACCTGCGATTTACTTTGTAGTAGTATTCGTTAAGATAGCTCTGTAGATAATCGTCCTT
>Ga0075467_10001295_pt1 | contig 20623 bp, 16 predicted proteins | sample DEB08_DNA_9_FD_75067 | JGI IMG/M metagenome (GOLD analysis project Ga0075467, IMG submission 75067) | Aqueous microbial communities from the Delaware River and Bay under freshwater to marine salinity gradient to study organic matter... | ecosystem: Environmental > Aquatic > Marine > Coastal ... | reverse complement strand
CCCGCCTTACGAAATAAGATTAAACAAGCCTTGCCGACAAGGCACTGACCTGAGGGGTCAGTATCTTTTGGATCAGTAATGGATGTGCATTAGGCGCATCCCTGTATCTAAGCCTGAGGCCAGCCAGTGCTGTGCCTAAGGCTTTCCTGTCGATTTGTTGATGCTCGCTATAATCTTAACTGCAGCACCGCTACTGCTGACGAAACTATTGAGTGCATGACCAAAAACGACCATCATTCTTGGCCATTTTTTAAGAAGTATAATTCAGTAAAACCCATTTTTACAAATTCGGCATCTCTAAAATTTCTTACGGTCGCTTTGCCTTTACTGATGGTGGCAACTCGCTGCTCAGTTTGTAAAAAGTGGGTAAGGTCTAGTCCTTCAGCATCGGCCACTGCCTCATGCATATTGCGATAGCGGCTGTAAGAAAAACTCATTTCCTTTGCTACACCATTAAACTTATAACGTACTTTATGGGTCATTTTATACTCACGTGAGTGCATCAATTGCGAAAACTATTTGACCGCTATTATAAACTCAAATAGCGGTGCTTATTCAATAAGCTTAACAAAAAGTATTATCGCGGTGAGCCCCATTAACTTAACAACGCCCTTATATACCCAAGTGACCTCAAAAAGCACAGTTCAGTGGGAATTTAAGTCGTCAAATACAAGGCATTTGTGTTGAGGCATAGTTCCACGCCATTATAGCCCTGAATTAACAAGTGGGTTAACAAGCAAGTGTATTAACAAGCCACCCATGATACAAACTCAACAGCCAATGATAATTTTAAACAACTGATTTTGTTATTTTAATCTTTAATCGTACAGTACTGCGTGCGAGCTAATTGTCGGGAATTGCGGTTCAGTCCCTGCTTTTTTAATTTCTCTAGACTCTAAGTTCGCCCATTATTTGTGATATTGAGTCGTGATCCTTGAAACCTCAGCTGCATTGCTGTCGCGGCAATGCTCTTCCCCCGATGATTTTGTGAATTAAGCAGGATTCTACTGGATTCTTCATAAGCACGGCTTCGCCCAGTTGAACATCTCGACAAACCGATGCCGCTCAAGACGTCGAGATTGTTACGCGGTAACCGAGTGAGGATCATGGAGGTGTGATTAGCCAATTAGAAGAGTTCGCATCAGCCTCATTTAACATCCATGTTAAATGCCCTACTGCATTCACAAAATAATCGGCGAGCTTTGAGTCGAGGGGAGGGCAAGAGCATCGGCTTTGCTGACTAAAGGGGTTGCTTCGCAATTGATTATCATGGATGTCCTGTTAATTTTGACCATCAACGTATATGAGGGATGGCAAAGGCCAGAGTATTACTTCAATCCGCTTGAATCACCCACTCATTTATCTTCAACGCTCCTAACGAAACGTGGCTTAAACATGCTGCCTGGAATTTGGGCTAAGGGACCTTTTTAACTGCATTTATCTCGTCTAATTCTAAATAAGCGTGAATTCCTTATTTTAAACCCCAAGAATGAAAATAGATTGGGTACTTTGTGTGTGTTGATTATGCTGTGATTGGGTACTTTATTATTTTGGGTGTCTAGATTATGTCGCTGTTTAAGACCTAGCTAATATGAAGAAAGAAAAAAGAAAAAAGAAAAAAGCATCAGACAAATAGGCTGATGCTTCTTGATGCCGCACATTGATGAACACAGTGGTAACGACTTTGAGACTGTAACAAACCCTGATTGACAGGGTTTGTTAAGGCATACCGTCCTGGGTATTCACCTCTTTATAAGGAAGGCTATTTCGGGTAAAAAGAATTTAGCTCCTCAGGTAGACCGACACCCCTATCGGTAATATCACTACGAACACATGTTAATGTACCTTGATTAAGCTCACAGTTAGTAACCACACCTTTATTCAGGTCTATATGGAATTCACTAAAGCTTTCATCGGATTCACTCTCAAAACTAAAGTTATCATCGGATTCACTCTCAAAACTAAAGTTATCATCGGATTCACTCTCCGAGTTGTTCTTTGAGGTATACACTGAATTTTCATCCTGTGTTGTCACTGTATACTGCGCTCCTTGATCCTTGAACCAATCCTCACTGTAATCGCCTTCTAAATCGCTGTCGTATTTTTGCCATGCCTGAGTATCCGGGTCCAGGTAGGCGATGACTTCTGTAGGTATGACTTTTTCATCATTTATATATTCACTATTGTATTTCACATAAACGACATCGTTTTTCGCCTCAACTGGACAAAAACCACCCGACGTATCCTCATCGGTATCAGGGGTGGCCGGCTCGCCGGCACAACCTGTAAACGCTGAATTGGTCAGGGTGACCCCCGCATTGGCCAAGGCACGACCGTGAAACGGTGAGGTTGGTCCTACACCAGTTATGGTGATCGCTGCGCCTGCGTAAATATTGCCTTTGAAGTCACCCCGAGTGATTGTCGCGGCCTCGGCGACCCACCAGTTGACGTTGCAAGCTTCACCACCGTTGGCCATATTGACGACAAAATCGGTACCGGTAAGCGCTCCCGTATCGGAGCCAATTTTGAAGATCCATTGGTCTGTAACATCCAAAGAATTGCTGTCCAGGTCCAGATCCAGAGTTAAGACACCATTAGTAGTGGTTGATGCCGCATCGAAACAGTAAACCCCAGGCCCGAGGGTTTTGCCCGCCAGGCTTGTTAGTGTTTCTTCGCAGTAGTGAGCTTCTAACTCGTAACGCTTATCCCTAAACTCAGTAAGGACCTGATCAGGAACGGTATGACCTCATCCCCTGCATGGTGGCAATTAGTCTTCGTAATTGATACCTGAGAAGCCACATTACCGATGATCGTGGAGTTAGTACAGGTGACAGCCGCTGTCGCGCTTAATATGGCGAAGTCTGACAACTTCGGCTCTACATCGTTGGCGTGAGAGGAAACAGCGAATAGAGCGGTGATAACCAGCATGCAAGGTGTAAGTTGTTTCTTGGCCGGTTTAGAAAAGCGTTCATATTTATTCATTTATTATTTTCACTGTAATATTTGATTACCAATGCAGCCATGCTAGCAAAAACTATTAATGCACCGTTAAGGTTTTGAGTATTGGATCGTATACCTTCGGATTAATAAAAAGACCAAAGCCTAGGCGATGTTTTGATCCTAGTATCGTACGAATGTAATTTACCGACTGTATAAATCCACTTAGCATCACATTATTTAAAAAATAATATAGCTAAAGAAGAAGCTAAAGAAGAAGCTAAAGAAGACACCTATTTTAAAAAGTAGCAAAACAAGCTGCGATTGGGTGCTTTATTGTTCTGGGTGTCTGAATTATGTGAGTAAAATGCATAGGTATGTAAATTTTTTTAATCTTGATATAAGCCTTGTGTCGGAATAAGGCGCTTTTGCATACTTACTTTTGAGACTTTATATTGCAATGTCTTGACCACACATCATGATATTGCTGCTGTGATTTATGAAGACGAGTGTTTTGATGATTTTTCCAATCAATGGCATTTGTAAACGGACCTTTTCGGCAAAGTGGGCAGTCAATCTATTGACGATGTAACCAAAGGCTTGGTTTCGGACGATAGCATTGCTGCATATGAAGGCTGGTAAGCCTTAAATACTTTCTGGAGAATTTAAAGTGGGCATTGGTCAATGGGTTATTGAAGCTTATACCTAGTTTTAAGGGCTTATTTAAGCTCATTAGTTATTAAAAGGAAAATTCATATTTTTTTACTTCGCAGTATTATTTTAACTTTTCTATCTCAGTTTTGGGCGATAGCGCCATAGAATTAATACTCTAATTCACCTGATTATTTAAAAAAGCCAATGTCCGCTTAGGGTCCAGACTGTGTGAAAACAGCTGAGATCCCCCAACCTTAACCAGTTGGAATAAGTGTGATTACGGATGAATATTCAGTCACAAACTTAATTACAGTACTTATGTGGCTTTGGACGGGACAAACCTAGAAGTCACAATTTTTATTAAAACAAGTCATTTTTATCTGTACGGTATATTTATTTTGACCTGTAAGTGTTGGTGATATGACGTGAATGATTGGTAGATGGTAAATCAAGGTTTATCATCACCGTTAAACAGTATTGCTGAACGAGAAAATGACCTGCTAGCTGACATTAGTGGTATCCATTTTTAACTTCACTGAAAAGCATGCAGATTGTCTAGAGAGCTGGTATTTAAATTGACTGCGGCCCTTTAAATTTCAAATTTTTAAATTCCACAGGGTAAAGCTAGAAGATTTGCTTTATTTGATATTGCCCCTCTTTATTGTGATTGTTAATTCAGTCGCATTTAATGACAAACTGCTTTATAAGTTAGCCCTGCGAAGATATAGTCATTCCTTATTACACAGTTTTAACAGTTCAAAGTTTATTACCTACTTTGAACTGTGCGAGCATTTTTTAAAATAATTATTAACGTAAAAAATTCATTCAAGGATTAAAAATGAAATCAAACTTACCTCATTTCACTCTAGCCAGTGCCCTTATCATACTATTGACATCAGGTTGTACATCAACGACTTCAACGGTTGTTGAAACCCCCAAGGTGAATACCTACAACACGGCATATCAGGGTGTAAAGAATAAAATTGTGGTAGGCAATTTTGTGAATAGGTCGAGTTTCCAAAATGGTATTTTTTCATCTGGTACTGACAGATTAGGTAGTCAAGCTAAAACCACTTTGTTAAGTCATTTACAACAAACCAATCGTTTTTCGGTGTTAGACCGAGATAATATGCAAATGTTAACAAGTGAAGCAAACCTTGCTGGTTCAAAGCAAACCATATCAGGTGCAAAATATGTTGTGACTGGAGATGTCACAGAATTTGGCCGTAAAAATGTGGGTGATAAACAATTATTTGGTTTACTTGGAAAAGGTAAATCACAAATTGCCTACGCTAAAGTGACATTGAATATCGTCGATGTGAATACTTCTGAGCTAGTTTATTCTGTACAAGGAGCTGGAGAGTTTAGTTTGTCACAACGTGAAGTCGTTGGTTTTGGCAGTACCGCAGGGTACGACGCTACGCTTAATGGAAAAGTACTCGATTTAGCGATCCGCGAAGCAGTTAACAATTTAGTCAATGGTATGGAAACTGGGGGGTGGGAAATATAATGAGGTTCCAAAACAGAGTAATCTGTGTGTTGAGCTGTGCGACGATATTGATGTTAGGTTGTAAAACGACAGAGCCAATGTACTACTACGGTAATTATTCAGATGCTGTTTACAGTTATTTTAAAGCAGATGAAACGCCGGTTAGCCAACAAATTACTATTTTAGAAGAGGTTATCGCACAAGCGCAAGGTAAAGGTAAACCCGTCGCACCTGGGGTGCACGCTCATTTAGGTATGTTGTATTTTGAAAGTGGCAATAACGACCAAGGAATTAACCATTTTGAGCATGAGAAAACGTTATTTCCCGAGTCAGCTGAGTATATCGATTTTTTAATCAATAAATCTTCATGAGTGACTATATGAAACCCATACAATTTACCCTAATAATATTAATTGCAGCCTTAATCAGCGGCTGCGTTTCTGCTCCTGCCGGCCATGATTACTCTGGATTTAGGGCAGCCGATCCACATTCCATTTTGGTTCTGCCACCTATCAATAAGTCAACAGAAGTGATTGCTCCTTATAGTGTTATGTCACAAATGGTTGCGCCTATTGCCGAATCTGGATTCTATGTGTTTCCTGTTGCACTGGTAGATCAAACCTTTAAAAATAATGGCTTAACGGTTGCTAACGACATTCATGCCGTGCCAGTGCAAAAGTTATACGAAATATTCGCTGCCGATGCCGCTTTGTATTTAACCATTGAAGAATATGGAACAAGCTACATATTAATCTCTAGCGACACAGTTGTCAGTGTTTCTGCCACTTTGGTGGATTTAAAAACTGGTAATGTTATATGGCAAGGCGTGGCTAAAGCATCCAGTGCTGAAACAAGAGGCAATAGTGGAGGGGGCTTAGTAGGAATGTTGGTTGAAGCAGCAGTGAATCAAATTATAGAAACAGTCACTGATAGAGGATTCGACATTGCGGCTATCACTAATGCACGTCTTTTGTCCTCAAAAATGCATAATGGACTATTACACGGCCCCCGCTCGGCTAGCTATGGCCAACCAGCTACTAGTGAAAAACAAAAATAGTTTAGGTTAAGTTAACCCCATAAAAATCTATTAAACAATGATGTAGTCAATAAAAAAGCGAGCCTGAAAGTTCGCTTTTTTGTTGACTAAAAGTATCTTTTGCCACAAAAAACGTAATACTTTGAATGACTCATTTAACTCACCCAGTATTACACGGATACAAGGAATGTATATTTTAGCAGCGCTTGCTGTTCAGTATTATTTGCTACGAGGTCTTTGGCAACGTTATCGCGCAGTATAAGAATGTTTTTGGGATCAAAATCGATATTTTTAATGCGCAGACTCAACAGCACTGTTTTTCTGGGGCCGCAGTTATATAGCATTGAAAACATAAGTTTATAATGGCCGGACATCTTATTAATAAGTGCTATTGCCTCGTCGTACGAGAGGACTGTCGGTACTCTCTTGGTCGCTCTCACTCTCACTCAATAGCTATCGGGTAGCTATGTTAATCTTCGATGCAAAACATGTTTGTAGATAAACACGATTGGGCACAAGTCTAAATTTTTTAAAAAAACTAACATACTGGTCAACGGCTAAATGTGTTAAGAAATTTGTAACTTCTTGTTAACCCATATCCCTTCCGGTGTTATTTTCTATTGAATAAAATGAATCGCATTTTCTTGCATCAGTCAATATCATTGGGGTCTGCAGAGTTTTAAAGTGACCATCGGCTTTTCTCAGCGGTAATAATTGCTTGAGTAACCATTAATTCCTAAAAATCAATAATTTATATGTACTAGTGATAGTATAGCTATGATCTTATTGACTTTTTTAACCGTTGGTCGATGTGTTGATTAAATGATTAATTCAACAGTATCTTAATTTTAAATAGAAAAATTACATATAATATGGAATCTGAAGTAACAATGCTTAAGCCTATCATTCGAAAATTCTTGGCCATTTGGATTGGGGCATTTTTTATTATCAATCCGGCGTGTGTATTTGCAGAAAACCAGCAAGTACTCCGTTTATTAGTGTGGGAAGGTTATGCTCCTGAAGTTCAGCGTGAGCAATTTCGACAATATATATATGAGAAGTATGCCGTTAATCTTACCTTAAAGGTCGATTATATCGCAGATGCCGAGGATGGCTTTGAGGCCTTACGATTAAAAAAAGCAGATATTGTGAGTCCCGCTCATAATCGTATTAACGATAAACGTTTTAAAATGATTGATTCAGGGCTACTAATGCCACTTGATCTTGAAAACTTACCGAATTATCAACTGCTTAATTCGTCTTTTAAGCAACTAGATCACTTAGTAAAAGATGGTGTTCACTATGGTTTGCCCTTTGCGTGGGGACCTTATGGGCTGGTTTACAACACAGAGTCTTTTGACAATCCACCAGATAGCTGGAATGTGCTCTGGGATCCAAAATATAGTGGTCATTACAGTATTGCCGATTATGGTGAGATCAATATTTATTTGACTGCTTTGGCAATGGGTTATGAAAAAAAATCATTAGGTGATTTTGATCAGCTAAATAACAAAGCGTTTAAAGCAAAATTAGCTGCGTTGCTAGCCAATGCAAAATCACTGTGGGTAGGTGTTGATACCGCGGATGACTTACAGCAAAAAAAAGTAGCGTCGTCTTGGGGCTTTTCTTTACCCGAGTTAAAACGCCGGGGTGAAATCTGGAAGTGGGCCTACCCTAAAGAAGGCGTACCCGGGTGGATTGATAACCATGTCATAAGCCAGGCACTCGCTAACAAGCCACAACTAAAACGCATCGCAGAAGAATGGATAAACTTTACGATTAGTTCTGAATTTCAGACCAGTGTGCTGGTGGAAGCCTTAAGCACCAATCCTGTTAATATGGTAACTTTTGAAACAGCTTCTGAACTGCAGAAACAAGCGTTTTATGCCCGTTCTCTCACTGATCCAGAGGCTGTGATTGTTCTTATGCCAGAACTTGACCGGCGCAGCCGTAATGGCATTGATAGTCTCTGGAACAAGGCATTAAAGTTATTTTCACCGATTTCAAAAGACCTTGATATCAAATGAGAGAAAGTAGCCGGCCTTTCACCGACAGTCTGTCATACACATTAACTAAAAATAGTCTGTTAGTGACACTAGTTGTGGGTTTTTTACTTAGTTGCATTCAAATTGGTCTTGATTTTGTTCGCGAACAGGATGCCATCGAAAAGTTTGCTTCGGAAATTTTGGCCGCCAATCAGTTTGCGGCAGCTGACGCTACTTTTCATCTCGATGCGCCTGCAGCGGAGGAAGTAGCTAAAGGAATTCTTCAGTATCACTCAATTACATCAGTCACTATTACCAATGAAAATGAAGAAATACTGACTCAGCTTACCTCCCAGGATTCTGAAGCATCAGAAAGCAGGGCAGAGTATGAAGTATTTGGAAAAATCAAAAGTTTTAAGCGACTTTTATATCTTGAAAGTGGTGAGTACATCGGTAATTTGCACATCTATATTGATCCTGCTTTAGCTTCTGAGGGATTTATTGACCGTTCAATATTAGTGCTTCTATCCGGACTGGTACGAAATATTCTTTTGGCCTTTATTCTTGTATTTGTTTTTTATCGGACAACGACAAAAAAGGTTATCTCTATTGGAGTGGCCCTCAACGATTTAGACTTAGACAATCCTATTCAGTCCCGTTTACCGCAAAGTAACACTCAGCAAAAAAATGAGCTTGATGACTTAGGCGACTCTATTAATCGATTATTTGATATTATTTATAGTGATATAAAAAAGCGCAAAAAACGTGAAAAGCAACTCTATGCCAGCCAAGAAAAGCTCACCTACCAAGCTAATCATGATTTGCTCAGTGGTTTGGTTAATCGCCGAGGTTTTGAACGTCATTTATTTCAGGTAATGGAAAGCCAAAGGATTGAAAACGCTGAACATGTATTTTGTTACCTCGATCTTGATCAATTTAAAATCATTAATGATACTTGTGGCCATATTGCAGGCGACGAATTACTACGCCAAATTAGTCAGTTATTAAAAAAACATATTCGTGACCACGATGTATTGGCCCGTTTAGGTGGCGATGAATTTGGTATCTTGATGGAACATTGTAATATTGAAAATGCCAAACAGGTTACACAAAAATTGATTGACAGAGTGAGTCAGCATCGGTTTCTGTGGGAAGATAAGCCCTTTGCTATTAGTGTCAGTATTGGCATGGTTCCTATTAGCAATAGTATACACAATACCAATGATTTTCTGCGTTACGCAGATATTGCCTGTTACGCTGTAAAAGATGCTGGATGTAATTGTTATCCTATTTACACCGAGAGTGTTTCTGACATAGCAAAAGTACATGGCGAAATGGAATGGGTGACTAAAATTAACTGGGCGCTAGAAAACAACATGTTTTGTTTATACGCCCAAATCATTAAACCTAATGAACAAAACACCATAGCAGGCCTTCATTATGAAGTGCTATTGCGCATGATTGACGAGTCTGGGTCTATTATAGCCCCGGGCGTTTTTTTATCAGCCGCGGAACGTTATCACCTGACGACAAAGATTGATATGTGGGTGATAGAAAACCAGTTTGAATACTTATCTAAGCATCCTAAACACCTAGCAAACCTCGCGCTTTGTTCTATCAACCTTTCTGGGCCATCACTGACGGCACCGGGCTTCCAGCAGACAGTAATTGACCTTATTAATAATTATCGTATCCCAGCAGAGAAAATATGCTTTGAGATAACAGAAACAGCGGCTATTTCTAACCTTACTGATGCTACTGCTTTTATTGATGCGATGCATAAAAAGGGATGTAGTTTTGCACTCGATGACTTTGGTACTGGATTGTCGTCCTTTGCATATTTAAAATATCTACCCGTTGATTATTTAAAGATTGACGGTGTGTTCGTCAAAGGAATAGTCGACGACCCAATCGATTATGCCATGGTGAAATCAATTCATGAAGTTGCTCGAATTATGGGTAAAAAGACAATAGCCGAATTTGTTGAAAACAATGAAATTGTATTAAAACTGAAGGCGATTGGTGTGGATTATTTTCAAGGATATGGCATTGCTAAACCTTGCCCAATTGAAGAGTTACAGCTAAATAATAATTATTCAGAATGAATGAATATTTTAAATTCAGTTAGCAGAAAAGACACTGTTAATTAGTGTGTTGGCATTAGTTTACTTAATTTCATTTCAGGAGACATTTTCCTTATACCCGAAAGTATGATGTATAGTTTTGAGCAGTTTGATGCTAATTCGATGATGTCCGTGGAAATGACTAAAGCCTCCAAAATAAAATGCATTTTAAACAACCCAATAGAGTCATTTTTGATTTTCAACATGTTTCTTCAACTAATTTAAGTTTTGAAACAGAGTTAAAGTCTGGTTAGGCGTTTTTTGCAACCAATTATCTGTGGCGGCTCACAAAGAAGTCAGTTTTTTTCAGAATAAGGATTAGTTGAGTCACTTTTGCAGTTTTTAACTCCTCGTGATTTTTTTGGTTATCATGCAGCTCAATTCAATTAATGAAGTGCGTCATCGACGTTACTTATTTTGTGTGATGCTATTGCTCTATTAGCCATTAATTATAGTTACGCCTGTTTATGACCTCTGAAGTGCAATTAGCAGCGTCTTAAGAGGGGTATCTTTATAATAACTGTATTAGTCAATACATGGTGTTCTACAGAATATTGATAACATGTTACAGTCATTCTCGATGAGGCAAATGCATTCCAAAGCGATGGATTTGATGATGATGCAGTGTTTTAAGGAGCATAATGGCTAAGAAATTTTACGCAGTACTCAAGGGCCATAAGGTTGGTATTTTCACTACATGGGCAGCTTGTCAGTTATCGACCAAGGGTTATTCTGGAGCTGTATTTAAATCGTTCACGACTCAGGAAGAGGCTGACGAATACCTTGGGAATACGGTTACGTCACCGGGCACATCACCCAAGAATTCTATCCAATCGACCTCAGCTGCCAGTAGTCCTGAAGGATTAACAGTGGTGCTGGCCTATCAGTTCCCCATACAGATATACACAGACGGTGCTTGCGATCCCAACCCGGGTGCGACGGGCTCTGGCCTTGTAATTTATGAGTATGGAAAGTTAACGACCTTAAAGTACGGTTACCACGTCCCTAACGGCACAAATAACACGGCCGAATTAGTTGCATTAAGAGAGGCCATTAAGTTAGCCCACGATTACATCGAAAAAGGTCAGCCAGTAGAAATTTTAAGCGACTCGGATTATTCCCTTAAAGCTGTCTTTGTTTGGTCAAGGGGGTGGGAGAAAAAGAATTGGACTAAGGGTGGCAGTGCCCCGATACAAAACCTTGAGTTAATCAAAGAGTGTTATGCCCTAAGTCGTTCTCTGATCGGAAAGGTACAGATGACACACGTCAAGGCTCATTCAGGGACAGAGGGAAACGAACTCGCTGACCGCTTATCAGTACAAGCTCAATTGCAACAGGTAACAGGTTGGCAGGATTACACAGATGAAACGTCCCCCGAAAAGATACTCTCCCTGAGTCGAGGCTAAAGTGATGAGTAAGACTGCCTAACAATAGATAGTCGCTCTGGAGCATCAGAAACAAAGTTGGCATTCACAACTTGTGGCAAAGTTGTATTCAATAAAATATCTTTGTTTCTCAGCTTTTGGGCAACCTATAGTTGTTCAGCCTGCTTATTTGGAACAAACAGCAACAGCTCTGGTGGCCTTTAGGGTGAATTACATTGATGTGATGTATTATTCACTTCTGATAAATTTGTCATGGTGGTTTTGTGTGGGGCTGTCCGTGTGATGGCTTTAACGGGGTGTCCACCGTTAGACAGTCTGTCTCCACTGAGTGATAGTAACAATGGCTAAGCGAAATAAAGTTAAACATATACTGCTATCAGCTCAGGAAAGCCGGCTAGCACACCAAATATTACCAACCCAAAGTTGAGGCCGCTCAGATGTATTTGGTTTGGATAAGGGCTAGTTCATAGCCGAATTTATCGGTTGTCAGCCATAGATTCAATAATAAAATTTGTGGCTTCATCAGCTGGTAGTGGTTTACTGAATAGATATCCTTGTATAACGTCACAATCCATATCTTTAAGAATGCTGAGCTGCTCCTGTGTTTCTACACACTCTGCCACTAAGGACATTTCCAAACCTTTTCCTAACATAATGATCGACTTCACTATAGCCTCGTTAGCTTCGTTTCGTCCCAGTTCCTTTATAAAAACCCCATCTATTTTAAGCGTCTTAACAGGTATGTATTGCAAATAAGCTAGGCAGGAGTAGCCCGTTCCAAAATCATCCAGGGCAACACTGACACCTAAATCTACCAAGGAATTTAATACCGATACTGCTTTTTCCCTCGCGTCTAAAAAGGTATTCTCAGTTAGTTCGACTTCCAAATATTCAGGGGCGAGTCCTGTTGCAATAATGATTGCCAGCATTTTTTCGATAGACTCAGGATGCAAAATAAAAGAGGCGGGCAGGTTTACCGCTACGCTCAATGGTTTTAGACCCGCTTGTTGCCAACTTACATTTTGCTCGCAAGCCTGCCTTAGCACCCATAGACTTAAGTCATACATGAGCCCTATTTCTTCTATTATGGGTAAAAATTCATCTGGCGATATAAATTTACCGTCACATTTCCACCTTATTAATGCCTCAAATCCCACAAGGGTTTTAGTACTCCCTGTCAATTGTGGCTGATACACCAAAAAAAATTCATTTTCTTCAAATGCTTTGCGCACCTTCAATTCTAGTGTTAAACGTTTTACAGACCCATCAACCATACTGGTGTTGAAGTATTTAAACTTGCCTGGACCTTCTGCTTTTGCCTTGTACATAGCAATGTCAGCATGTTTTAACAAACTCATCGCATCTTGACCATCATTTGGATAACAGGCAATACCTATGCTGGTTGAAATGTGCAACGAATGGTTGCCTACAATATTTGGAGAACTCAACACCTCAACAATTTTTTCAATTATAAACTGTGTATCTTCAGAATTATTAACATTGTCAAGAAGCAAAACAAATTCATCTCCTCCCCAACGACAGACCGTGTCAGATAGTCGCACCATCGGGAGTATCTTTGCAGTTACTTGCACCAGCAACTGATCGCCTACACTATGGCCAAGGCTGTCATTGATAATTTTAAATCTGTCGAGATCAAGAAATAACACAGCAATGCCTGTTTTATTTCTATCCGCATTCTTAATCGCCTGAGATAGCCGCTCCATAAATAGATGACGGTTGGGTAACTTGGTTAATTCATCATAGTTAGCGCGTTCATACAGTTTTGATTCATTAGTTTGTATAGTATCAAGCATGGCGTTGACACCCAAAATGAGAGCACCTACTTCATCAGTTGACTTGTTATCAAGTCGTTTGTGGTAACGTTTATATTTTGCGACATAAACAACCAAATTGATTAAATCTTTGATCGGTGCAGACAGTTTTTGCTGCAATTTCCAGTTAAATATACAAGCCAAAACCAAGCTACATAAAAGTAAAATAGTAGCTATTAATACATAGCGCTTTTTCTGATCAACTAAAGTGTTTGTATTTGCAGATATCAGAATAAAGCCCAGATATTCATTATCTCTGATGACCTGTTGTAAGTTATAAAAATTATTTCCTTTAAAAAAAGATGTATTCTTAACATTTTCAGGGATCAAATCAATAACTTCGCCAGTGCTTATGTACTCGGCAAATAATTGGTTATTTCTGTCATAAATTTGTGCATATCGAATGCTGGGATTCTGTTTAAGGTTAAGCAAAATGTCTTTGCCTGACTGCTGATCATCAAACAACAATGCTGAGACACTGCTATCGGACAATAAACCGACTCTGCTCGCCATCGTATTCATCAAGTCATTTTTGTAATGGTCAATAAAATTTGTATATAACAAAGCTGTCATAATCAACAAAGTGATAATATTTATTGCAACTGCGCCGAAAAGCTGTTTCCCGAAGAAACCTATTTTAGTTTTTTTAGTCTGAGTCATTTTCTGATTTTAGCCAATTTCAATAATTCAGAGCTAAAATTTACTTCAAGTGAATTTATGCACTGCAAATCAATTTCAAACCGCAGTTTTTTATTATCTTCATAAAATACGATAGCTGTACCAGGAAAATAAGTTTCTCTTGAATTGACTACAATAACGATATTTTGAAGGTCGACAGCATCAATATTTTTCATTGAAGTGACGTACATTAAGTCACACCCACTTGGTGTACCCCACATCAACGATTTTACTTCATATTCCCTATTTTTGAATATCGGGTTGTCAGCCATTTCACTCAAAAATGCAATAAACTCGGCTGATTCTTCAGCACATATCCTGATTGAAGAAAGCGACTCTTTTTCACCTTCAGTTGGCCATTTAATAAATTTGGTAAAGTTCAACAAGTATGCAGCTTTTAACTTATTCTCTTTGCTTATGGCAGCTGATGCATTGCTCACAACACAAAATAAACAAAATAAAGCAACCAAATAACGTCGGCTATTTGTTTCAAAAAGTCGACAAGCTAATTTTGCAAGATTGTATGATTGCATTAAAAAACTTTTGAAATAGAAATACTGTTTCGCCATTGCTCTTTTGGTTGTGGACCATTGAGATTTTGATAAATAGGCTTGCCTATTTCTATATTCAATTGAGAGTCTTCTGCAAATTTCCAAGAAAGTCCCAAACCAGCATCAATCTTTTTACCGCCAAAAAGTTTTGGATTCGTGATGCTAGCAGGATATGGAATCGGTGCACTCACCAATAATGAATCATCTTGCCCATGAATATCATTACTATACACAAGTCCTAACTCAGCATAAGTTCGAAGCGTCGGCGACAGCTCAATTTGATACCGTCCATTTAAGCTGAAATTATTACCCAACCGGTAGTTTCTGCTATTGTGGCCAGTGCGTATATTGGCTGAAAAACTCACATTAAAATCATGTAACCCAATATTTTTATAACTTAATTCAATGGGGAAATCATAGGTCCCTGAGCCTAGCTGCATCGTGTAAGGAAGCTCCTGATCACCTGGTGCTCTGGGTGTATCCCCGACTTCGTCGATAGATCCAGTTGGTAGGCTTACCCCAAATGAAAAGCGCCAGATGCCTGTACTAGGATTGGACCATTTATAACTAGTTGAAACGCCTATATCTCCCATTCCTTCAGTTTCAATAACAAAAAAATCATAATTACTAACGATGCTAATGTGGTCGGTTTTTTGTTTGAGATAGGGGATAGAAATTTGCCCTTTCCAACTTGAATTGAACTTATACCCTAAAGAAATAATATGTGCCTGTTGATAGATCGTTGTAGGTACAACAGGAAAGTTTTTGGTTGTCCGGTCTTCTTTCCCTGGTCCACTCCAAAGCACATCATCATAGCTGAGTGATTTGTCACCATCAAGATAGCCTTCAAATTTCACGGATTTCAACTGATATACAAATAACCAAGGAGAAATTTGAGTTCTTTCTGTATCGACTTCATAAATACTCTGTTCAAACAACTCTTGAAAATTCATTTCAGCAAATTCTGAAGGGGTGCTTTGTGCGAGACATTTAGAGCAAAATACGGCTATACAAGATACGCCTATAAATAGTGAGGTATATTTCAACATAATCTAATACCTTTGGTAAAGATAACTTCTTAAGGACTGCGTTATATTACTTCTATAACTATAACTTCATAATCCAACAAAATGAATGTTTATGAAAGGAATTTATTTATATTTCTTTTTGTTTAAATTTAGATGCAATAGCCAAGTCTAATCAGACTACCAATACGCCTAGTAAATATCTACGCTATTGGTGACTATTGGGCCAAGGGGGAGGAAAACATATTTGTTCCACCCCCTTGGCCCAATAGTTAATACAGCGAAACAATAACGCCGGCTAAACAAGCCTTGCCAATACGCTAGGAACAATAATGATAGAAAAACACCCCTTTATGAGCTAGACGCAAAGACTTAAACGGGTTTTAGGATAGAAATAGAAACCTTTTTGCATTGCGCCGGTGATAGGTCATAGCGAGCATCGAAAAATAGCTAACTTTCACTTCCAGAAGTGATATGTAACAGAGGTGAAAATAGAGAGTTTGAGGCGTTAGATATCATCATTTTATATAAATTGATGTTTTATCTTACCTATCCTCATCTTTCGTCCTTAATTGATTACTTTTACCAAGGTTCCCATGGTTATTATAAGGTAAATTACTCTGTATTTGCCAGTGATGCTGTTCCAGTTATAATCTTAAGTACATTGTCAGATTTTATTTTAAACAAGGAATATCAATGTCAAATATTTTTTCTGAAAATCAGCCTGTAATTATTGGCGATGGAAAGTCCAAAGAAACTGCATTTCATTTTAAAAGTGCAAGAACTAGTCAAGATGCAATGAAGTTATGCTATCGATACCTAGGAAAAATTGGTTATAAAGTTAACCTTAAAGATAAACAAAATGGGGGAGTTGAAGACGGGTATGCTTTTGATATTTGGAAAACAGATGTCGGTACTATTTGGTTTAAAATTCCTTTTTTTCAGGGGCTTTAGGAAAATTCCAATATCTATAAACTCATATTCGTCAGGTTTGCATTTAATCTCCATGACATCTTTGCAGCCATAACCAGCTTACAAACTTTTATTTATTTAGAATGCGGCCTAAGGGAATTTTGCACTACTTTGCCATTCAGTGAATAAAGCTTCCATCGTTTTTGGACTTCTCCCAGATTCGCAGTGCGACTGAAAAATGTGGATTCGTGACTTCGTAGAGAAATATTGTCATTCTTTGATAATATTTATAATGTCTATATAAATAACAGTCTTTGCGGTATAGGTAACTGGATTGTGCTCTTATAGGGGATTAACAGAGCAATTATGTTAGGTTAAAGCGCCGTGATTGACATGAACATTGACACTGATGATTTTGTCATTGCCTCGCTTACAGATCACGTTTATTATTAATTTTGACTTTACTTTAGTATTAACGAGTTCAAAGTCGAAAATTGAAAGTAAGGCACTTATTATTTCACCACTAGCTCCACCACCCCAAAATACACCTTCTAAATTCAGCTTGAGGATAAACCTGTTCCAATTTTTGATAGGCCTTTTTTTATTGAGCTTTTTATTTTTTGTGGCGCAAAATCTGCTACTCCAAGTTCAGATAAATGTGCCACCTGCCTCGCTTGGTATAGCGGTATTGTTTTGTGGCCTGTTATGGATTAAAGGTGTCCCAAAGGCAATTTCTAATGCAGCCAACCCCTTGCTAGCGCATATGTCTCTATTTTTTATTCCTGCCATTGTTGCCATTGTGAACTTTATTGACTTAATCGTGGCGTTTCCTTTGGCCTTATTCTTTTCTATCGTGGTGTCGACATTAGTGAGTTTGTCTATTACTGCTTGGATCAGTCAGCGATTAATGCATAAGTTGGATATTACAAATAGTAACAGTGATAAACCGCCAAGGGAGGGGGATTGATATGCTTACCCTCCTAAACGATATTAATTGGATGGCGACGCTTGTGTGGTTGATGGTCACGGTTATCATTTATATCGGCGCATTGCACCTTTACAAAATAGCCAAACCTTTATGGTTTATACATCCCGCTTTGCATCCGCTTATAGTGAGTACACTGCTTATTATATTATTGCAATCATGGACCCATACAAGCGTTTCTGAATATCAAAATTATACTACTTTGCTGTCTGCTCTATTGGGCCCCGCTACTATTGCCTTAGCGGTGCCCTTGTATAAGCAACTTAATATTTTGATTCAAATGAACTGGCGCGTGTTAGTGCCCATATCGGTTGCTGGGGTTTTATCACCGGCCTTATCATGGACATGCCTATATTTACTTGATTCACCGCTTAACTTACAAATGACTATGTTAGTAAAATCTATTACCACACCATTGGCAATGGATGCGGCGAGTGCAATCGGTGGCATACCTTCATTGGCGGCTGTTTTCGTTATTAGTACGGGTATTGTGGGCGCTATTTGTGGTCCGGCTTTGTTCGCGTTAATTGGCGTACACAATCAAGCCGCTCAAGGCACTGCATTGGGTGCTGTCTCGCATGCAGTAGGTACTGCCCGAGCCATTTCAATTGGCGAGCAGTGCAGCGCATTCGCTACTTTGGCGCTTTGCATGAACGGTATTGCCACCTCTTTGATACTGCCAATGTTATTTGGGTAAATTCCATGTTAACGGTGGCTTTTAATAATCGGCTATCGCCGTATTATTTGACTAGGTAAGCAAAGTGGCTGATTCAGTCAATACTTTTTCTAGAATACAAAATGTCAGTCAACGGACAGTCTTTCGTTACCTGTTGTTTAGAGCAGGGGCAAGTGTTGTGAAGGTCTTCCCTTCCTCCCCCCTTCCTCCCTTCTTCCCTATATGTCATATCTATTTTTGATAAGTGATTTTCCCGCCTACTATGGTCATTAGGTTTTCTGAGGTCAAAATATCTGCTTCTGGGACAGTAAGCCAATCACGGTCAAGTATTGTGAAATCGGCATATTTCCCTACTTCTACAGAGCCACGAATGCTTTCTTGAAATGCCCCATAAGCAGGCCATATGGTAAACATTTTTAGGGCCGTTTCGCGTTTTACCGCAAGCTCGGGATGCCATCCTTGGCCATATGTTCCATCAAGCCTTTTGCGTGTTACTGCCGCATAAAACTCAATCCGTGGATCTCCTTGTTCTACTGGCGCATCAGAGCCACCTAGAATTATCAAACCGCGGTCAATCAATTGTTGCCATGGGTAAGCGTGAGCAAGGCGGTCGGGACCCAGTCTATCGGGTGCGAAGTTAAGATCACCAATTCCGTGACTTGGTTGCATAGACACCAGAATACCTAGGCTAACTAAACGTGCTTGGTCTTGTGGCGGAATAATTTGAGCGTGTTCAAGTCTCCAGCGAGGTTCAGCTATCGCCCATTCTGATTTTGGCACAGCATTAAATGCCTCTTCGTACCAATCCAAAAGTGTGCGAACTGCTCGGTCTCCAATTACGTGGGTTTCGACTTGAATTCCTTGACGCAATGCAGCACGTAAGATTGGCTCAAGTGCTTGTTTGGTGGTGCGGTTCATAAACCCGTTATGATCTGCATCCGCATAATTTTCAAGCAATGCTGCACCACGGGAACCCAGCGTGCCATCGATATACACTTTAATTCCTCGCAAATCGAACATATTATCGGCCGTTGTTTCGCGGCCTCGCTCCAGCATTGTCGACGCTTCTTTCACATTTGCCGCCGCATAAATACGGGTGGACATATTACCTTCCGCGTGAATTTCCTTGATGATTTCAACGTTAACATAAGGCATTCCCGCATCTGGAGTATTGGTCCAACCCACCTTGGCGTTTTCATACATGCCTTGCACTAGGCTATCTTTTTTATATTCCCGTGTTTTTGGCGGGATGAGACCCCGGAAAATATTCATGGCAGTGGCAAGAATATAACCGTTTGGAGTACCGTCCGCGTCACGCTCAAATTTTCCACCCAGTGGATCAGGATAGTCTTTGGTTATGCCGGCAAGCGCCAGAGCTTTTGAGTTAACAAGGGCAGAAACACCGTCGGCACGGGGCATAAACAAGGGTTTGTCAGCAGTAAATGAATCAACATCATGTCGCGTGAGGAATCTTTTTTCGTCGGTCCATTCCCGTTCAATCCAACCACGACCCTGAACCCATTCATTCGCAGGTACGTTTTCTGCGAAGGTTTTAATAGCATCAACGGTTGCTTTAAGTGTGTCGATACCAAACAGGCTTAATGTTTTTGGGCGTTGTCCAACCCCTTCCACGTGCTGGTGGCTATCGGTGAAACCTGCATAGACATATTTTCCTGCCATATCCATTATTTGTGCATCACCGCACATATATTTGGTGGCATCGGCATTTGATCCCACAAATATAACTTTATCTCCAAGCACTACTGTTGCTTCAGCGGTCCACTGTGCATCATTTGCTGTATAAATTTTTGTATTGTGCAGCACCATATCCGCGACAAGACATTCTGTCGTCATTTCTGCAGTGGATACGTCATTTTCAGCGCACGACATCAACAACAAGCTTAGGCCAATAGTACTGGTTATTTTTAGTTTGTTTTTGAGGTTCATCTTTTCCACCTACAGAAGCCTTTTTAAAGAACAATAATCAGATATTGCTACATATATGTTGATGTTTTATGGTGGTTAGATTAATAGGATATAAAAATCATGCAAGCAGAAATATATCTAAATTAACTAATTAAATTAGCTGGGCAGCCATGTTGATCTTCCGCCTAATAAAGTCCAAAGAGATGATATCTAAAACCAAGTTTTTTTAATCATAACTGGGTACCTTAGAAAAAGGTAAGCTTGCCGATATTATCGCAGTATCCAGCAACCCATGAAAAGATATCTCTAGTTTACGGAATATGAATTTTGTTATAAAGGCAGACATGGTCATGAAATCGACTCATTAATGGCGTTTTCCTTGATTATTCGTAGCAATATCCATATTTAATAACTACTGGCTAACCATGG
>Ga0075467_10001294_pt1 | contig 20625 bp, 17 predicted proteins | sample DEB08_DNA_9_FD_75067 | JGI IMG/M metagenome (GOLD analysis project Ga0075467, IMG submission 75067) | Aqueous microbial communities from the Delaware River and Bay under freshwater to marine salinity gradient to study organic matter... | ecosystem: Environmental > Aquatic > Marine > Coastal ... | reverse complement strand
CCCTGGAAAAGCATGTTGATAGTGGCCGTGAATTTCTCAAACTTTGCACCGAGTTTTCCGATAGTCGTCTTGAGAATGTGTGTCGGATTAAGCCGCCATAAATTGCGTGATCATAAACGACACAGGAGGCCAGCCAAATCAGCCGCGGCAATGACCCGCTCGATCACTTTAACGCCGAGTTTCGTGGCCGTTTTTGACAAAGGTCAATTCGTGGACCTGTCCGGGCTGCAATATGGGTGGGGCGATATCCTATTCGCTAACTCGGTTGCCTTAATCCCGATCAGGCGGTCCGTGAGGGATTGGTAATGTCGTTCACTTTTATACGACGGAGCTAACTATGATCCAAGGAATATCACGCACCTTCGCGTTCGCGTTATGTTGCCTTTTTGGAGATTTTGGTGCCTTCGCGCAAACGACAGACAACGGGTTCGAAGCAGAGACGACAAATGGATTGATATATCTAATCAATGCGCAGGCTGACGAAGAGATGGATGGCCTCTTGCGATGGGAGCAGGAGCTTCGGTCTCGGGGCTTGACCGCGATGATCAAGGCGTCTGGTCCAGTGCTCGAAACCTATCCACAGATATTTAGACGGTTAGCACATGAGGGCCACGAGATCATTGGCGGGTATGCTGGGGTGTGTTGGGATATGCCTTACGAGGACCAGTTACATGCGATGCAAGCCGTAAAGGCCGATACGGAAGCGCTGACAGGTAAGCCGATGCAGGTCTTTGCATGCGCGTATTCGTCTTATGACGAAAATACAATCAAAGCTGCTGAGGCGTTGGGGGTCCCTTATGTTCTGGCCCGTGGGACCGAAGATATCCGAGCAATGATCTACAGACCCGAGGAATATAACGTTGGCATCATCGAGGTTTCGAACGTGGCATTTTCCGAGATGGGCAGAGGATCGCTGTGCGACATCAGCCTTTACGCACGGGGTGCCACCGAAGCGGATTTTGCCGAAGTGGTCGAGGAAAGCCTGTCGCAGAGCCCTGACAGCATGATTCTGGTGTCTCATCCGCATATCGGCGGCACGAAGGTCGGATACTGGAATGTTTATGCTGACGCATTGGCGTCGCCGGCTTTCGCATGGCGTAGGTTTGAGGATTGGCTCGAAAATGTCGCTGTGGACGTGCGGCCCTACGCCGATATCCCTGAAAATCGTGAGGTTGAATACTTAGAACCTGCACCGGTCGTGCCGTTGGATCGACTTCAGGATTTGCCTGAAGTAGGGAAAAAACTGGTCATATTTCATAACGGAGAGGGATCGATGTGCAAGGATGCAGAGGCATTTTTGATGGGTCTTGATTATCCGATCGAAGAACACTTGACCGATGAGAAAAACTTTTACGCACTTCTGGACCGCTACCGTATTCAAATCCCCCAAAGCGAAGGCGTATCGGACTCATACGAATACTTCCCAATCATCTTCCTGAAAAACCGTGCCTTTTCGGGTTTTGATGAAAATGTGCGAAGAGCACTTGAAGTCGCAATCGATCAATAACTGAAATGGAAACTGGCTATGAAAAAGACTGAAACACCGCATTCCGAACATACGGTTGTGATTGAAGTACCCGAAGCGGTCGGCGTGTTTGACAGCTTTGAGGCCTTGCAAGCTGCGTTTTACGATTTGCGCGACGCGGGTTTTCACCACTCCAAGATGAGCCTTCTTGGCGGAGAAGATGCTTTGAATGAATCGCTCGGTGATGCATTGTGGCACACGAAGGATTTGGAGGACGATCCAAACGTTACTCGCGCCAACTTCGTGTCTGAAGAGGCAATGGGCGAGCTGGAAGGCGCGATTGTGGGTGGGGCTGTTTTAATTCCGTCCTATATCGCCATGGCAGCCGCCGCAGCGGCAGGATCGGTAACAATTGCTGCGCTAGCGATTGTTGGCATACCTGCCGCAATCATCGGCACGCTTTTGGCACGGCGGGCAGACAAACATCACAAGGACTATTATGCTCGGCAAATTGCGCATGGTGGTATCCTGTTGTGGGTGCGCGCTGAAGATAAGGAAACGGAACAAAAAGCAGTCGAAATTCTCAAATCTCACTCTGGTAAGGATGTCCACGTTCATGACTGGAGCCATTGACCCGTTTGAAAATGACGCCGATGCGGGAGTCGATGCACCGCAAGTTTCGTTGTCAACCGCCAGGTCGAGCCTGACCCAGTTTGAAGGACCGGAATGGGAGACCTGGCCATTTAATTTTATTTACCAGAGCTATCTGCTGACGCAGAAACCGTGGCGGGACGCATTGAACTCTGTCGATGGTGTGCGGCCTCGCGAAAAACATGTAGCGTCTATCGCGACGCGTCAGGTGCTCGATATGATGTCGCCCGCGAATTTCGTGTGGAGCAATCCTAAAGTGATCGCCCGAACCATCTCCGAGGGTGGGGCCAACTTGATGCGCGGGGCGTGGAATTTGGCCGAGGACTGGCAACGCGCTGCTTGGGGTTTGCCTCCCGTCGGAGCCAATGATTATTTGCCTGGTCGCGATGTCGCAGTGACGCCTGGCAAGGTTGTGTATCGTTCTGATTTGCTGGAGCTTATTCAGTACAGTCCGCAAACTGATACAGTCGCGCCCGAGCCTGTCCTGATCGTTCCAGCATGGCTGATGAAATATTACGTTCTTGATTTGTCGCCGCAAAACTCGCTGGTCAATTATCTGTGCGGACAGGGGTTTAGCGTGTTTATAGTTTCTTGGGCAAACCCGGGCAGGCAAGACGGTGATATCGGCATTGCTAACTATCTCGGTGCGGTCGAAGAGGCGTTGGATGTCGTGGGTCGGATTTTACCGGATGCGCAAACTCACGCAATTGGCTATTGTTTGGGCGGTACGTTGTTAGCAATAAAAGCGGCGCAAATGGCACGTGATGATGACGAAAGGCTCAAAACTGTGACGCTGTTTGCCAGTCAGACAGATTTCGAGGAACGGGGCGAGTTGCAGTCGTTCATCGGTGAGCTTGAGGTCTCGATGCTTGAACGCTTGATGTTAAAGACGGGATATTGGGATGGTAAATACATTGCCGAAGCTTACAAAATCTTGCGCGCAGGTGAGTGGGTCTGGCCCCGCCACGTTGATGATTACCTGATGGGAAGTCGTCAGCCGATGTCAGACCTCGACGCGTGGAGCGTTGATACGACCCGATTGCCCCGAAAGGTACAAAGCGAATATTTGCGCAGCATGGTTTTGGAGAACACTCTGGCACAGGGCCAATATGATGTGGCTGGCAGGCCAGTTTTTCTCTCCGATATCGCTGTGCCAGTGTTCTGTGTAGCAGCCAAAGAGGATTACATCGCGCCTTGGCGGTCGATCTTTAAGCTGCATCAATTGGTTAGTTCTAGCATGACCTTTGTTTTGACGGCTGGCGGACACGTGGATGGTATTATCAATGAACCTGGCCTAAGAGGACAAACTTTCCAAATAGCGCTGACACCCCAAACTGCCAGCAATACGGCCCCTGACGATTGGCAGAAGATGACGGACCTCCAAGACGGCTCATGGTGGCCTGTATTCGCGGAATGGCTGCGCAATCAATCTGGTCCTGTAGGCAGATCACCGTCCATGGCTGGCCTCAAAGATGGTGCCGAAGTGATTGAAGAAGCTCCTGGCACGTATGTGTTTCAAAAATGACTGAAGCATTCGAAAAAGGGAAGAAACTCGGATGTGAGTAGTATCCTGCAATCGGGAAAACCTGCAGGCCGGCGGCCTGATCATCTGGTACATTTGTTCGTCAGTTGGACAGTGTCAACGAATCAAGCAGGCACCTTAAATCTCAATTTTGCTCCAAAGGGCGCTTACGGGCAAAGCAAAATTTCCATTGCCGAATGTCAACTTTTCGCGACCTAAATAGAATACGATCTTGGTGCATTTCCTACTCTGACCTGGTCCGTCTTTTGCAAACCAATTCAGATGCTTGAAATCTTCGGTACTCACTGTTGCAGATGCTTTGACCTCGATGCAGACCAGATGACGACCGCCATCAATTACAATATCGATCTCTCTTTGATCGGCACTTCGCCAATGATAGAGTCTATAATCCGCCTCTTGCAGCGGTAATGCACGCTGGAGCTCGTTGAGCACAAAACTTTCCAGCAATCCCCCCAAGGCTTCCGGTGAATTGCCTATGTCAAAACTAGTCTCAGTAAAACGGCGAAGGGCGCAAGCAATTCCACTATCAACAAAGTGAACCTTCGCGTTCTTGATTTCGCGCCGCCCCTCCCCCGAGGTCCATGCGCCAAGTTTGATGATCATCGATAACCGCATGAGAATATCAAGGTATTGGTCAACGGTGACGCGCTGTAATTTCGTTAACTTGGACAGCGCAGAGGTGTTGAGTTCTTGCGCGGTGCGGGCGGCCATCTGGTCGATCAGGATCCGCAATGCATCGGGTTTTCGCACAGGCGTCAGGTCCGCCACATCGCGCTCCACAACGGCATCGATGTAATCTCGGTACTGTCGCTGACGGGACCTGATCGCAAGCGCCCGTGTTTCGGGAAAGCCACCTGCGAGAATAAGTTCGATGTAATCGCTACGCCTCAAGGGCTCCGGATCGGCCATTTCCCCCAAGTTAGGATCTGCTTTGATCGCCCAATCAATCAACCGACTGACGGGCGCCCGTTTGATTTCCGCAACTGACAGTGGCCAAAGCTTGAGCGTTCGCATCCTGCCCGCTAGGGAATCTGCAACATCTGCCGTCGTAAATACGTTCGAAGATCCGGTCAGCACGAACTGCCCCTTTCTTCGGTCAGCATCAACAATCCGTTTGATCGCCAGTGCCAGTTGGGAAGAGCGTTGCGCCTCATCAATAATAAGCGGTGCATCACCAAGGCCTGCCATAAGGCTGGTGAGCTGCCCCTCAGGATCGGCATTGATGGCCGCCAAAATAGCCGCGTTATCAAGCGTGAAAAAGCGGCCGTGGCCAAATAGGTCGCGCACGAGCGTCGTTTTGCCAACCTGCCGTGGACCGATTAGATTAACAACACGCGCGGAAGCAATCGCCTCTTCAAGTTCAGGAATAAGATGCCTCGGCAAATATGTCTCTTGCTCGGTCATGTTTCCCTAATTTCCTCTCGATCCTCGCTAGTGACTAATGTCGCATACAATTTGCATATTCACCAATTGCTTATTAGAGACTCCACTATTTGTATATTAAATACTTCACTATTTGCTAATTATAAATTCAATGCTTTGTTTGATAGGTGTCGACTATGCCTGCATCCCCCAGTGCGAATGGTGCTGGGCTGGATTGACCCCGATCAAAGAGCAGCCCGCGAATCGTGCAAGACTTGAAGCTTCTGATCAGAAAGGTAGATCGCTATGAATGGTAAAATCATTGTTGCAACGGATGGCTCGGACACAGGAAATCGCGCTGTCGATCTTGCGGCGTCGCTTTCGGAAAAATTTGGTAAGGACCTTTGTGTCGTCCATGTCTTGATGCATGCACGTCCCCGAAGCGAATATGTAAAGATGGCCCGGGACGAAGGTCTCGAGTTGCCACCTGTTTACGATAAAGCGGACAGGACATCCCTATTTCCATTTCAATTTGCCAGTGCCACCGATGAGTTGGCCACGTCAAAGATCATTGCAGAGCTTGGAAACCGCATCGCCGCACATGCCAAAGAACGTGCCATGAACGCACGTGCCCTCAACGTCACGACGCAAATTTGTGCCGGCGACATCGCCGACGAAATCCTCGATGTGGCCGACGTCGAAATGGCTGACACTCTGGTGCTGGGTCGAAGGGGCCTAGGCCGCGTGCGCGAGGCCCTGCTCGGAAGTGTCTCACAAAAGGTTCTACATCATGCCGCATGCACTGTGGTTATCGTAAAATAACGCGAGAATCGGGAATAGTCGCGTGATTTGGCGCACGGATTGACGCTGATCAATGCGGCCTTCGCCAAAAAACCTATCAGGGATATCAACACAAATGGAGGGACGAAGATGAGAATCAATGAGGCAATGCACCGTCACGCCGATTGGGTCACCGCAGATACGCTGATTAGTGAGGTCGCCCAGATGATGGCGAAGGACGATATCGGGGCCATTCCTGTCGGAAAAAATGACAAGCTGATTGGAATGATTACAGACCGCGACATCGCGCTGCGGGTTGTCGCCGAGGGCCGCGATGCGAAGAAAACCACAGCTGAGGATGTTATGACGAAAGGGATCATTTTCTGTCGCACCAGCGAGACTGTTGAAGATGCCGTACACTTGATGGACCAGAAAAAGATCCGCCGTCTTCCGGTCCTCGACGAAGACAAGCGGCTGGTGGGCATGTTGAGCCTAGGTGATATCACTCATGCGGCTAGTCGGGAGTTGTCCGGTGAACTTCTGCACGCGGTTGCAGATCATCATCCCTAGCGTCCTTACGTATCGCTGCCGCAACTCGGCCCTCTATCCTTGATCAAAAGAAAGAGCGATCAGATGCACATCACACCGATCATCTCATACAATAATGTAGACAGTTCTTCCGCAGTCGAGAATCTCGTGCGAAGGCGCATTGGAGCCTTGGAAAAGCGCTTTGTGCCAATCATTGGTTGTGAAGTGACGATGGACGCGGCACAGAGCATGACGCGCAACGGCCGCCTCTTTCGTGTCCGCGTGAACTTGGACTTGCCCGATCCTGATTTGTCGGTCTCGCGCCAGTATGCCGAAGGCAGCGCGCAAGACGACCTGATCCTCGCCGTCAATCGCGCCTTTGGCGTCGTAGAAAAGGTCATCAAGCGTCGCAAAAAGTCCAAGCAAGACGTCGACGAAATGCATGGTTCTCCCTCCACAGGTTTGCGAGTGGATCGCGATCACAACTTTTAGCTGGCCGCGCTCCAAACGGGAAAATGCAGCGCACCTTAGTATCCACAAAGATAGCAGAATTATCCATATTTAATCGGAGGCAGTCATGTCAGAATATCAACACTTCACCCGCTTTAGCCCGTCGACCGGAACAGGGTCTCCTGATGTTTGGGGAATCTACGAAGCCGACACCGGCTCGGTCCAATATGTCATGGCCTGTCCGAAAACAAAAAAGGCGGCATTGATCGATGTTGTGTTGAATTTCGATCCCAGATCTGCTCGCACCTCAACGGACAGTGCCGAACGCGTTCTGAACTTGGTCAAGCAGCAAGGTCTTGATCTGGTCCGCATCCTTGATACGCACCCCCATGCCGATCACATGATGGCAGCAGCTTGGCTAAAGAGTAAAACGGGTTTGCCCAACGCCATCGGCGTCCGCACCAAGAAAATTGCGGAGCTTTGGCGGGACTTTTATAACCTGCCCAACCTTGACCCCACACCACATTTTGATGAGTTTTTTGAAGACGGAGACAATTTCGATATTGGCAATCTGAACGTGACCGTCGAACTTTCTACGGGTCACACTCTTGGCTCGATCACTTATTTTGTTGGAGATGCTGGTTTTATTCATGATACCCTAATGTATCCCGATAGCGGTTCGTCACGCGCCGACTTTCCCGGTGGTAGCGCAAAAGAACTTTGGGACAGCATCCAGTCGATCCTGTCGCGCCCTGACGGCATGCGCTTGTTCGTGGGCCATGATTATGGCAAGGGCGATCGGAAAGAGCCCGCATGGGAAGCGAAAGTTGCGGCGCACAAGGCCCACAACATCCACGTTCACGCCAGAATGGACAAGGCGACTTTCATCAAGACGCGTGAAGATCGTGACGCAATGCTTCCCCTGCCTGACCTGATTCTACACGCTTTACAGGTCAACCTGTGCGGTGGCAATTTGCCCGCCGAAGAAGACGACGGGCACAGCTACTTCAAGATACCCGCGAACCGCTTCTAGGGCGTCGGCGGCCGCCGCCATTCTGCGCGTGACGTGATCTGCCGCGCATAACAACGGTTTGCCCGATCAACAAAGGTGCAAAGCTGGCGCTGAGCGCCAAAGCCAACCCATGCAAACCTGGATCAGGCAGTTTCAGGATATGTGACAGCGCTGGCACCCATAGCGCCGCGCCAATTAACAACAGGCAAACGACAATCGCGCCCCAGACCCAGCAATTGCGCGTCACTTCGTTTATGAGAACGCCTCCACCCGATACCCGCACGTTAAAGACATTCCACAACTGCGCCAGCGCCAGTGTCAGGAAGGAAACCGTGACTGCAGCCCTAACTTCCAAGTCCAGCCAGAAAAGCGCCAACCAGAACGCGGCAAGCGTCGCGCAGGTAATCACGCCACCCAAAATGCCGATCAACAGCCAGCGACTGCGGTCAATGATTGACTCTCTCGGGTCACGCGGCGGTTGGCGCATAATCGCTTCGTCGCCCGCGCCGAACCCCAAGGCAAAGGCGGGAAAGATATCCGTCACAAGATTAAGGAACAAAATCTGCAACGGCAGCAAAGGCATCGGCAGGCCCGCGCCAACAGCCAAGCCGACGACCAGCACTTCGCTCACATTGCATGACATCAGATAGATGACGAACTTGCGGATGTTGTCAAAGATCACACGGCCCTGCCGCATTGCTGCAATGATCGTACCAAATGAATCGTCCTTGAGCACCATTTGCGCTGCTTCGCGCGCGACTTCGGTGCCGCGCTGGCCCATCGCAATCCCGATATCTGCCTTTTTGAGTGCGGGCGCATCGTTCACCCCGTCGCCCGTCATCGCAACGATATGGCCGCTGTTCTGAAATAGCGTCGCAATATTCAGCTTGGTCACAGGGGAGACGCGGGCAAAAACGTCTGCCGCCAGAATACGGTCCCGCAGTGCGTCATCTATCGTTTTAGGATCAAACCCGTTTAGCTCGTGGCCTTCGATCACGACTAGATCAGCATCATGCTTACCCAGTCCCGCTTGGGCCGCAATGGCAGCGGCGGTCTCGGCGTGATCGCCCGTCATCATGACCACACGCACACCTGCCGCAAGGGCCTCGCGAATGGTGCGGGCCGCGTCATCGCGCAACGGATCGCGCAGGCAGACCATCCCAACAAGCGTCAGCTCTTTGTAGGGGGCAGCATCACTTTGTGCTGACCGCTTCATAGCCACGGCAAGCAGGCGTTGGCCTTCGCCCGCCGCACTTGCACTCCGGCTTAACCAGTCCGCGCGCGCCGCGCCGTCCATTGCCACTGGCCCATCCGCACCCAGCATTTGCGAGCAGGCATCAATCACGGCTTCAGGTGCACCCTTGACCGCATAAAGAAACCCATCGCCGTCCCTATGCACCGTCGCCATCATCTTGGTGTCTTGATCAAAGGCGTATTCACTGGTTTTTTCGAAAGTGCGCAGTAATTTGTCGTGCGCCATTCCTGCGCTAGTCGCAACTTGAAGCAGCGCAAGCTCCATTGGATCACCAGAAGGCGGCGCATCCCCCTGCCCTAATGACGCGCCATTGCAAAGCGCACCGATCCGCAACATTGCATCAAGGCGCGGGTCTTGTTCGGGCGCGATCCTGTGTTCACCGATTTTGAATGTCACGGCGCCTTTGTGTCTGTCCAACGCGACCTTTGCGTCAGAGACAAGATAGCCCGCAACCGACATATGGTTTTCGGTCAGCGTGCCCGTTTTGTCGGTCAGGATTACCGTTGTCGCACCCAAGGTTTCCACCGACGACAGGTTCGAAATTATCGCATTGCGCGCCGCCATGCGCCACATGCCACGCGCCAGACATAGTGTCGCGACCACTGGCAGTCCTTCGGGCACCGATGCAACAGCCAGCACAACAGCCGTCTGGAGGATCAGTTCCAGCGCGATACCCCGCAACATGCCCGCACCAATCACCAAAGCCGCAAGAACAAGCGTGAGCCACACCAACCGATGCCCCAACCGGTCAAGCCGCTCTGTCAACGGCGAAACAGATGCTTGGGCTGTTTGTACAAGATCACTGATATGACCCAGCTCGGTTTTCATGCCCGTCGCCGTCACAATACCGCCGCCCGATCCTTGCACAATTGCAGCGCCCTTATAGGCCATGCACGACCGGTCAGCGGTCAGCGTATCTTGTGGGACGGATGCGGTCTGCTTTTGCACGGGCAGCGATTCACCGGTCAGAACAGATTCGTCGCTTTGCAGGTTCGACACCTCGAAAAGCCGCAAATCCGCCGCCACAATATCGCCTGCACCCAACAGGACGATATCACCCGGAACCAGATCTTGTGCTTCTATCCGCATCACTTTGCCACCGCGCCGTACACATGCGGTAATCGTGGCGATCCGCAAGAGGGCCTCCATCGAACGTGCGGCACGCAGTTCCGTGGTAAAACCAATTATAGCATTAACCAAAAGAACAAAAATAATTGCTGCGCCTTCGGCGATATCATCGAAATAGAACGACAACCCCGCAGCAACGCCGAGCAGCCACACGATCACCCCGCGAAACTGGTGCGTTAGAATGACGGCGGCACTCTGCTTGGCGCGGACGCGGACCTGGTTCGCCCCGTAGCGTTTGCGCCGCGAAACGATCTCGCCTTCTGTCAATCCAACCTGTGTATCTACAGTCATACCTTGCGCTACAACTTCGGCTTTCTGGGCAAACGCTTTTGCTGATGTCATGCTGTCCATAAGAGCTTTCGTTTCTAAGTGCCAAAACTGAATTCGGCCGCCTTTTCCCACCAATCAGAGTGAGTGGAGCGCTCGGATGCAGGGCTGCTGTGCGTGACCTCGCGCGCCGCGTCGCTCAAGGCAAATTGGATTGGTTAAGCCAAAATGCATGGGCCCTCTTCAACATGAGGACAAACCACACCGGTTCGCCAACCACCTGAGAATGGTCCAGTCGCCGAAAACCAAATTGATTGTTGTCAATTTTTTGAACGGCTTTTCTTTCTACAATGGATGCGTTGAATACTCTCATAGCGATCCGAGGACATGATGCGAGACTTTGAAATGCAACAACAGCACCCCGTCTTGCGATTGCTTGCCAACATTCGCAGCGCTGGAACATGAGATGCTGGATCTTGCTGCACGCATCCTGTTGTTTCCGGTTTTGGCCTGTCAGGTCGTCAAAGTGCGGCGGTCGGCAATGCATTTGGACGACCCGTCCGGTCGGCGCGAGGGGGTCAGCGGGCATGGGCCAGTCCTGCGCTTCCTGATCGTCGGCGACAGTTCCGCTGCGGGGGTCGGCACGTCACATCAGGAAGAAGCGCTTTTGGGCCACATACGCAAAAGGCTCAGCCAAACAAACACCGTGCACTGGTCTGTTGACGCCCAGACCGGAGCGACAACAACAGAAACAATGGTCCGCCTTCAAGACAGGCCAAGACAAAAGTTTGATGTCGTTTCAATTTCGCTTGGCGTGAATGATATCACACATCTTGTTCCGCTCGCGGTTTGGCTTGGGCACTATGCGGCGTTGCTACAGATCATAGAAGACAGGTTTCAGCCCGAAGTTATCTGCGTCTCAGGCATCCCACCGATGCAGTATTTTCCATTGCTGCCACAACCGCTGCGCTGGGTCGTTGGGGCGCAGGCAAACCGCTTTGATCGTGCATTGTGCAATCTCGTGGCTGACCGAGCTGGCTATCGCTATGTGGAAATGGACTTTAAGCCCGATCTCTCAAAAATGAGTCCTGACGGATTTCATCCCGGTCCGAAGATATATGCCGAATGGGGTGGCAAAGTCTATCGCGCCATCCGAAGCGACGTGAAGCAGTTAGGACGCTTGAGCGATGGCTGACAAAAGTTGACCCAAACAGGCGGCTGACCTCAAAGACATGGAGGCTGGTTTTGGGGCGTTGCCAGATCATTCTTTGACATAAGGCTTACCATCCGCCGCAGGTGCCCGTGCGCGTCCCACAAGACCCGCGACGACGATAATTGTCGCGACATAGGGTGCCATTGCCAAGAATTCGGAAGGGATCGGCGTTTGCAGCAAAGCCAACTTTTGTTGCAAGGAATCTGCAAACCCAAAAACGAGCGCTGCCGCCAGTGCGCCCATCGGATGCCAGCGCCCGAAAATCATTGCCGCCAACCCGATATAACCTCGCCCGCCCGTCATGCCTTCGTCAAACCGCCCGACCGACCCAAGGGTGAACCACGCGCCACCAAAACCGGCAACCATGCCCGCCAGTGTCACGTTGATATAGCGCGTGCGATAGACGTTGATCCCGAGCGTATCCGCAGCCTTTGGGTGTTCGCCGACTGCGCGTGCGCGCAACCCAAGCCGCGTGTGAAACAGGTAATATGTGGCCGTGACCGCCATGATCAGAGCGCCGTAGACAAAGATGTTTTGATCAAACAGAACAGGCCCCAAGACAGGGATATCGCCCAAGAGCGGAATCTTGATCGAGCGGAAAACAGGCGCATTGTTCAGGTCGCGGTATTCTTGAAACACCTGCGAACTGACATAGCTGGTCAGCCCCAGCACAAAGAGGTTGATAACCACGCCTGCAATAATCTGGTCCATTCTATAGGTCACGACCAGCGCCGCAAGGATTAACCCGAACAGCCCACCAACCGCAACGGCTGCGATCAATCCGGTCACGCCGCCAAGCACCGACCCGGCCAGCGCACCGACAAATGCACCCGCCAGCAGCATTCCCTCAATGGCGATATTCACCACGCCGACCCGTTCAGACAAAACGCCAGCAAGCCCGCCAAGCGCAATCGGCACGGCCCGCACCATCGTTGCCTGCAACATGCCAGTGAGCGAGAAAGACTTGCCAACGGTGGCCCAGACCATAAAGGCAGCGACTGCAATCGCGAGTCCAATGCCCAACGACAAAAGCGCCCATTGTGCGCCGCCGCGTAAGAACTGCCGCGCGCCCAGAAACGTCAAAACGATCACGGTGAAATAGATAAACGGCTGGCCCGACACCACAAGGTTCGGGACCTGCAAGGCATCGGTTGGCCGAGATAGCCTGAACGTGGCCGCCCCTTGCGTGTCAGGGGCCATGAAAAACGCGATCAGCACGCCAAGCCCGATCAGGATGGCACCAGTGATCCATGCCTGTCGTTTGCCAGCTAGATCGAGCATCTTGGTGGTGTTGGTTGCGACCGCTGTCATGATCCTACCTTCGTTTTACGAAAACCCCATGGGAAGATGGCCCGCACCAGCAAGGGTGTAGCGATGAAGACGATGATCAGCGCTTGGATGATGCCGATCAAATCAATGCTAACGCCTGCATCGACCTGCATTTGTCGCCCGCCTGCTTCAAGCGCGCCAAACAGCAGACCCGCGAACAACACGCCAACCGGATGTGACCGCCCCAGCAATGCGACCGAAATCGCGGTAAAGCCGATGCCCGCCGAAAACCCCGGCGTGGCGCGCCCCAAGACGCCCAGCACCTGATTGGCCCCCGCGAGCCCAGCCAAGCCGCCCGCAATCGCCATCGCCAACACGATAATCAATCCCGCATTCATTCCCGCAAATCGCGCGGCTATCGGATTTTCGCCGCTGGCGCGGAATGTGAAACCCAGCTTGCTGCGAAACAGCAGCCAATAAACGACCGCGACCATCGCAAGCGCTAGAAATATGCCAGCATGGACCCGCAGGTTGGGGTCAAGCGCAGTCAGAAGTCGCGGAAGCTCTGCCGCTTCTGGCACGGATTTCGAAATTGGATCGTTACGGCCTTCTTTCTGGACGAACGACGTGCTGAGCATGTAATCCAGCAGCCGGTAGGAAATGAGGTTGAGCATAATCGTTGAAATAACTTCGTGCGCACCCGTGGCCGCCCGCAGCCAACCTGCGATTGACGCGTAAAGCGCACCAGCCAAGGCGCCCGCGATCAAGGCCGCAGGCAGCGCCACGAAACTCGGCACGCCTTCTAGGCTGAACCCGACGACCACAGCGGCCAGACCGCCCATGATAACTTGCCCTTCGGCACCGATGTTAAACAGGCCAGCGCGAAACCCTAAGGCAAGCCCAAGCCCGACAAGCACCAGTGGCGTCGCTGCCGTCAAGGTCTCGGACACGGCGTTCAGCGACCCGACCGATCCGCGCAGCAGCGCAATATAGGACTGCCCGATTGTAGCCAGATCAACCCCTGTCGCGAGCATTGTCAGCGCACCCAAAAACAGCGCCATAAAAAGCGCGAAAAGTGGCACGACCACCAGATCCTCTATCTGGTTGCGGCCAATCGCGCGGCCTTGCAATAGGTGTTCCATCTTGTCGCTCATGTGCTACCTGCCCCTGCCATCGCAAGGCCGACAGCGCCCTTGTCGACCTCCCCTGCCTGCGCATCATATTTCGCCACGATCCGGCCCTTGAACATGACTAGAATGGTGTCTGACAGCGCGAGGATTTCGTCCAGCTCCGATGAGATGATCAGGACCCCGTCGCCCTCGTCCCGCGCCGCGATCAGCTGTTCGTGGATATATGCGATTGAGCCCACATCAAGCCCGCGCGTCGGCTGCCCTGCAATCACAAGCCGCGTATCGCGCGACAATTCCCGCGCGACCACAAGCTTTTGCTGGTTGCCGCCTGACAAGTGGCTGGCACTGGCAAAAATGGTGGAGGTGCGGACATCAAAATCCTGCACGTTCTGGGCCGCGACGCTATTTACCTTACCCCAATTGATCTGCGGTCCAGTCGAGAACCGCTCGTCGTAGTAGGAATCCAGCACCATGTTTTCAGCAACGGTGAAATTCCCGATCAAGCCCGCGCGCTGCCTGTCCTCGGGGATATGCGCGATGCCCATTTTGTGCCGCGCGCGGGCCGACGCGCGTGTGATGTCCGCGCCATCATAGCGCACAGTGCCTGCCACCGGATGTCGCAACCCTGCCAGCGCTTCGATCAGCGCCGACTGACCGTTGCCGTTGACCCCCGCAATGCCGACGATTTCGCCGCTGCGGACTTGTAAGGATAGATCATCAACTGCGATGTCACCTGAATCGCGCAAGATACTGACGCCGCTGACGTCGAGTATCACCTCGGCGGGCGCAAAGGGTGCACGTTTGACGTCGAAATCAACAGGGTGACCGACCATCATTTCGGCAAGCTGTGCGCGGGTCAGGTCTTTTGGAATTCCCTCACCGACGATCTTGCCACGCCGTATCACGATGATCCGGTCCGCAATCTCCAGAATTTCATTCAGCTTGTGCGTGATGAAAACAATCGCCTTGCCCGCGTCGCGTAGGGCTTTGACGATTTCAAAAAAGTCATCCACCTCTTGCGGGGTTAACACTGCAGTAGGCTCGTCCAAGATCAGAACCTCGGCAGAGCGGAACAGCACTTTGATAATCTCGACCCGCTGCTGCACGCCGACTGGCAGTGTCTCGATCAACGCATCGGGGTCAACTTGTAGGCCATATTTTTGATTAATATCAATAACCTGCGCCTTTGCGCGGCGCAAATCCAAGTGATCCGCACGCCCAGTAGGCTCGACCCCCAGAATGACGTTCTCAGTCACCGTGAACACCGGAACCAGCATGAAATGCTGATGCACCATTCCGATTTTTGCTGCGATCGCCTGTCCAGGTCCGGTGAACTCTACCGGCCGTCCATCGATCAAGATCTCGCCCTCGGTCGGACTGTAAAGTCCACAAAGAACATTCATCAAGGTCGACTTGCCAGCACCATTTTCACCCAAAAGCCCCAGCACTTCACCGGGGCGGATGGTCAGGTTGACGTCCTCATTGGCGACGACCTGTCCAAATCTCTTGGTAATGTTGCGCAGTTCGACTTGCATCGCCCTACCCTACTCCGAAACCAAGATTTCGCCGCTGATAATGCCGACCCGAATTGCTGCCAGCTCTTCCTTCAACGCAGCAGGAACGGCATCCTCCATGTCATGGAACGGGGCCAAATCGACGCCACCATTTTCAAGAGTGCCGACGAGAACACCGCCCTCGAACATGTCTTCCATAGCGTTTTGGATAACCTGCCGCACGGTGGCATCCATCCGCTTGGTGATCGACGTCAGATAAATGTGTTGGCGCTGTGGGTCGGTGAAATACAGATCGGCATCAACACCAATGATCTTGAGCTTGTCGACACCCAGTTCATCAGCCAATGTCGCAGATCCAAGGCCCACAGGCCCTGCAACTGGTAGAACGATATCAGCACCCTCGTCATACAGGTTTTGAGCGAAGACCCGCCCGTCATCAAGGCTGTCAAAATTATTGGTGAATAGCCCTTCACGGCTTTCCAAATCCCAACCCAAGACGGTCACGGTATCGTCGTGGGCTTCGTTGTAGTAATTCGCCCCACGTACAAAACCGTCCATAAAGATCGTCACTGGCGGGATGTTGATACCACCAAACGTCCCCAATATTTTTGTCTCGGTCATCCCCGCGGCAAGATAGCCTGCCAGAAATGCGGCCTCGTCTGTTGCATAGACCTGCCCCAGAATATTAGGCACGACCGGATCATAGGCAAAGTCAACGATAGAGAAACGCTGATCGGGGTTGGCAATCGCCGCTCTCTGGGTTGCATCGCCAAGCAGGAAACCCACCGTCACAATGATATCGCAATCGCCGTCGATCAGAGAATTGATGTTTGCTTCATAATCCGTCTCGGCCTGCGATTCCAAAAACCGCACATCAATGCTGAAATCCGATTGCGCATCCAGCACGCCTTTCCAAGCCGTTTGGTTAAAGCTGTTGTCGTCAATCCCACCCGTATCGGTGACCTGACAGGCCGTGAAAGCGACGGCTGGACTGGACAAAGCAAGCGTTAGGCCAATTGCGACAGTACTCAAGACTGAATTTTTCATGGTGCACCCCTTCAAGAATGATTTTCCAGACCATGCTAGGCCCACGTTCATCCCAGCGATTGACGCAAATCAATTGGCCTGCGCGATTGAACCGCCATTCGCGCGACAGCGGCCCGATGCTGCAGCAACCGCAAATCGAAAACCCAACCGCGTCGATTGATATACGTCAACATGTTCCTCGCGGGTTCGTGTCTCATGACTCTCAAGGGAAAATGAACAAGGAATGCTCCGGATGGCCGATATCAAACTGAAATTCTGCGGTGCGGCAAAGCAGGTCACCGGGTCTAGTTACCTTTTGCAAACACCGCATAGCACGTTCTTGGTGGATTGCGGCCTGTTTCAGGGGCCAAAGGCGGTGAGGGCGCTCAACTATGAACCGTTTCCATTCCGGTCGGAAGATATCGATTTCGTGCTGCTCACGCATGCCCATATTGACCATTCAGGGCTTCTTCCGAAGCTGACTTCTACTGGATTCAAGGGCCATATTTTTGCGACCGAAGGCACCAAGGATTTGTTGACATTTATGCTGCCAGACAGCGGTTATATTCAAGAGATGGAAGTCGAGCATCTTAATCGCCGTAACCAGCGGCGCGGGAAAGCCGAAGTATCGCCCATCTACACACGCAAAGACGCAGAAGAGTGCCTACCACATATCATGGCTGTGGATTACGAAGATTGGGCTGTGGTTGGACCCGATGTGCGGGCGCGGTTCTGGAACGCAGGCCACATTCTGGGGTCAGCCTCGATTGAGATCGAAATTGACCAAGACGGGGGACAGCCACTGCGGCTGTTGTTCTCTGGTGATATCGGGCCTGACAATAAATTGTTCCATCCGGACCCCGGCGCGCCTGCCAATTTCGACTATGTCATTTCAGAATCCACCTACGGCGATCGCGAGCGGCCGGACACATCGGTCGCGTCGCGCCGTGCCGGCCTGCGCGAAGAGGTCGCGAAGGCATTGGCCAACGAAGGCATACTCTTGATCCCTGTGTTCGCGGTTGAGCGGACGCAAGAATTGATCACCGACATTCTGGCGCTTCAGGACGCTGGTGAGATACCAAGCGTGCCTGTCTTCCTCGACTCGCCGCTTGCGATACGTGTGACGAAAGTCTTTCAAAAGCATGCGGGTGATTTGAAAGATTTCGGCGCGAAGCCGCTGCTCTTGAACAATCCACAGATCCACCCGACGGAGACAACGGACGAAAGCAAGCGCATTGCCAAAATCTCGGGAGGCGCAATCATTATGGCGGCGAGTGGTATGTGTGACGCGGGCCGCATTCGCCACCACCTCAAGCAATGGCTCTGGCAGAAGAAAGCGACGGTCCTATTCGTTGGCTATCAAGCGACAGGCAGTATGGGGCGTTTTATCAGTGATGGCGCAAAGAACGTCACGATCCAAGGTGAAGACATCAAGGTGAAAGCCAAAATCCGAAAGCTGGACGCCTATTCTGGGCATGCCGATGGGGCAGAACTGGCGGGCTGGATCGCTGAGCGGAAACCTATCCATAAGGCGCTTTTTCTCACGCATGGAGAGGAAGATCAGATGGTCGCGTTGAAAGCCAAGGTTGAGGCGCTTGGGATTGAAGGGGCTAAGGTGGTGATGCCTGCGCTGGACGACGAGATAACGTTGTCGTCCGAGGGTCGCCTGACCATAGTTTCCACCAAAGACCCACGTATCAAACCCAAAAAGCCGACCTCGCCCGATTGGGACAATGATCTTGCGGAAATGGTCAACGCGGTCAGGGACGGATTTCATGCGGCCGCCGACGAAAAGGCGCGCGCGGGTTTTGTGCGGCATATTCGCAGGGCGTTGGAAATGGACAAAGCCGAGTAAGGGTCAGGACGGCGCTATCTGGCGACATCGATTTTGGCCAAGACGCCGCTGGAGAAACGCAAATCCAGCTCATTCGGTTGTGTGAAAATTCTATCAAGGAAGACGCTAGTCGTGATCTTCATTCTTACTTAAGGAGGCAAAGACTTGGGAAATCATAGCTTACCGCCTGAGCCGTCTAATCGACCTGCGCTGAAACAGCTTTTCTGGGCCACACTTTTTATGTTGGCCCTCTCTGTTTTCTATTCAACGCAACTTGCCACAAACCAGATTGCGCAGGTGGTTGTTCCATATAGCGTCATCAAGGAAGAAATTCGCAATGGAGATGTGAGCGAAGTGACGCTTGAGACTGCGGCTATTGTCGCCGTTTTGCGGTCACCAACTGCTGAAGGTGTTGAGCGCCATCGGGCAATTACGCCGCAGCAACCCGATCCAGAGTTATTCCCGCTTCTTGAAGAGACAGGTGTCGTGATCAACGCTGTCGCGCCCAGCAGTTCATCGCCTGTTTGGTCATTCCTGCCATGGATTTTGATATTTGCCTTCTATTTCTGGATTAGCCGACGGATGACAGGCGGCGGAATCAGTGGCGGGTTATCGGGGGGGCTCGGTGATTTTCTCAGCGGCAGGTCTGCCAAGCCGACAGAACCTACCCGCAAAGTCACCTTTGCAGATGTTGCAGGTCAGGATGAGGCCAAGCGCGAAGTCTCTGAACTTGTCGAATTCTTGCGCGATCCTGATCGGTTTCAGAAAGTGGGCGCAACAGTCCCGCATGGTGTCTTGCTCATGGGACCACCCGGCACGGGCAAAACGCTATTGGCGCGTGCGCTTGCGGGAGAAGCCGATGTGCCGTTCTTCTCAACCTCCGGCTCCGAGTTTATTGAGGTGTTTGTAGGCGTCGGTGCTGGCCGCGTGCGCAAGATGTTTGAGGAGGCGCGAAAACAGGCCCCTGCGATCATCTTTATCGACGAATTGGACAGCATCGGGCGCACGCGCGGCACGGGTCTTGGTGGCGGCCATGACGAACGCGAGCAGACCTTGAACCAGATTCTGGCCGAATTGGACGGGTTCGCAGAACGCGAGGCCGTGGTGGTTTTGGCCGCGACAAACCGCCCCGACGTGCTCGACCCTGCGCTCTTGCGCCCCGGTCGGTTTGACCGCCACGTTACACTATCGCTTCCAGATAAGGTGGCGCGCCGTGCGATCCTGAATGTGCATGTCAAAGGTCTGCCCATGCACGGCGATGTTGATCTTGATTTGGTGGCGGCGGGCACACCGGGCTTTTCGGGGGCCGACCTCAAGAATCTGTTAAACGAAGCTGCCATAACCGCGGCACGTCGATCCGCCAGCGATATCACTGTCGCCGATCTGGACGAAGCCCGCGACAAGATCATGATGGGCACCGTTCGTACCCTCGCGATCCAGCCCGATGAAAAGCATCGGTTGGCAGTTCATGAGGCGGGACATACGACTGCGGCCTATTTTAACCCCGCCGCCGATCCGCTGTATAAGGTCACGATCATACCGCGCGGGCGCAGCTTGGGCACCACACACATGTTGCCAGACGTCGAGCGGCACACGCTTCCCGAAGACTATTTGTCCGCGCAACTGACCACGTTACTGGCTGGGCGTGCAGCGGAAAAGCTGTTGTTGGGGTCAGTCAGTTCGGGGGCCGATGACGATATCCGTCGTGCCACGGCTATGGCGCGTTCGATGGTGGCACGTTGGGGCATGGACCCTGACATCGGCCCTGTAGATCTGCGCGAAAGCGAAGATCATCCGTTCTTAGGCCAGCAAATTTCCCAACCCCGAACCTTTGCGGACGAAACCGCAGCGCGTGTGGATCAAGCAGTGATAAAATTGCTGCACGCAGCCGAAAGTAAGGCCATGCAGATTATCGAGGATCACCGCGACCAAGTCTCGATTTTGGTCGCCCGCCTTGAGAAAGAGGAAACGCTGGATCTGGCTGGTATTCAATCTTGCCTTGAACCAAATGATAAGGTGAGGAAATTTGTGAAGAAGCCAAAGACTGGCAAGCCCACAAAGCAAAAATCTTCCTGATTTCATCAGGCGCAGGAATTGATGAAAATCAATAGTGTGAGGACCTCTCATTGTAGCATGGATTCGTAACATGCTATTTAGGAGCACAGTAATGCGCAGCAATGATGAGATCAGAAACGATG
>Ga0075467_10001292_pt1 | contig 20659 bp, 23 predicted proteins | sample DEB08_DNA_9_FD_75067 | JGI IMG/M metagenome (GOLD analysis project Ga0075467, IMG submission 75067) | Aqueous microbial communities from the Delaware River and Bay under freshwater to marine salinity gradient to study organic matter... | ecosystem: Environmental > Aquatic > Marine > Coastal ... | reverse complement strand
CGGCAATGGATCGCCGCCGGCCTGTGCCTCGTCCTCGGCTGTTTCCGGACCACCATCGGCGGTTGGAACAACCGCAACCGGAGTAGCCCCACCGTTGATGGCAATTTCGCCCACTGGCGTTGCACCGCCGCGGATGGCGACGTCGTCAACGATCGATGCGCCACCGCTGATGGCTACGTTTTCGACGATATTGGCGCCGCCGCTGATGGCGACATTTTCAACCAGCATATTGCCGCCGCGAATGGCTGCATTGGCAAGCAACTGAGGCCGGCCGGATGCTGGAGCGGTCGATACTGCGGTCGCCTGGACGTCAGCAGATGCTTCAACCACCGGCGCAACAGGCGATGCCGCCGCAGCTTCCACCGGCGTTGCATTCGGAACAGCAGCTACACCGATATTGGAGGTCGGAGCTGGTGTCGGAGCAGGAGTGCCGTTGCGGGCCGTGTCAGCAGGATCTCCGGTTGCCACATCCACGCAATAATGAGGATCGAACGGGTTCGTCTGGGGACCTTCAGGATCGTAGCAAACCACACCGAAATTGGGCTCATCGCCAAACCGGCCAGCCGACTGTGCATCGGGGAAGCCATTCACGACATTGCCGTTGGCATCTATGATCCGGTATGCCGGATCCAGGTCGGTCTGCCAATGGGCTGCATCTTCCCACGCACCGTCACCCGCCTTTGCGCTGACATAGCGGTAGGGGTTGGTTGCTGCGATATAGTCGGCGAACAGGAACAGCGGCTGGTAAAAGCTTTGTGTGCCATAGGAGCTGAATACCTGTGGGCCAAAGAAGCGCGAGCCGCCGGAAAGTACACCAATCTGGAGATTTTCATCCGTAAGGCTGTTGTTGGCAGCATCCAGGATCAGCGGGCCACCGGAGTCACCGCCAGCGGTCGTTGCCTCTTTCGTCAGGGGCTCATCTTTGAACAGGTTGAAGTCGAAAGGATTGGTCTTGTTCGGGTCATCAAAATCGAGATTGTAAAGAACCTGCGGCAAATCGCCAAATGCATCGCCAAAGAGAACGATATTGCGTGTATCAAGCGAAGTCAGCGCACCGAGCATATTCTCGGCCGCGCGGCGGCGCCAGTCGATACCCTGAGACGCACCCGTCGTGCCACTACCGGAACGGCCATAGCCCGTAATGTTGACATGATAGCCGGTGCCGTTGACATCATCAATTTCGCCCGGATCGGGAAGGGGTGAGAAAAGCAGCGCCCAGGTTGGAATATTTTGTGCCGGCGAATCCAGAGCGGCCAGGGCGATATCGCCTTCCAGGAATCCAAAGCCATCAGGGCGGGCAATCGATTCAGGATTATAGTAAATCTGGCTGATATTATAGACGAACAGATCCGGGTTGGATGTAAAGGCATTTCCAATCCAGCTTTGGAAGCCGGGAAGTGCATTCACATCGAATGAAAATGCGGATCTGATGTTGCCGTCCGCATAGTCGCTTTCGGGGCGATCATTCACGCAGTGCGCCGCGAACAATACGGTCCGGGGATTGATCAGGGTGCCGGAGCAGACAAAGCCATCATTGCGGAAGAACATGCCGACGCCGTTCACGCCGCCGTCATTGTCAATGATATCCGTAGGCGTAAAATTGTCGTTTGGCACGATTGCCTGAGCAGGTGTCGCCAGAGCCAGCGTGGCAATTGCCCCCGCTGCCGCAGTCCGCAGAAGTGCCGAGCGCTTGGATTGTCCGAAATTCTTGATCATGGAAGAATGTCCCCTGTAATATTCAGCCAGAATAGACTCAAGTCGTTGCTTTGCTTGATTTTGCTGCCCGAATCAAAGTGAATTTTCCGCCAAAAATGCATTTTTGATGGAAAATGCCGGTTTTTTGCGACTTTCCCGAATATGTAAAATTTAATTTTGGTTACATCTGTGATGATTAGGCAACAGACTTTGACCGTTTCAGCCAAGAAAACCGCCGTCGCCCGTTTGCATTTGCGGGCAGACGGCGGACATTTGCTTCGAATGGAAGCTTGTCTTCAGCTCTGGCGGCTATGCTTGATCTCTGCTTAGTCTTTTTGTGCAATCTCCAGCAGAAACCAGGCCCGCTCTTCTGCTTGGTCGGTCCAGTCGTCCAGCATGCCGTCGGTCGCATTGTCCCCGGCCTCCCCGGCCAGTTCCTTCGCTTCACGAAATTTTTCCACGAGCTTCAGATTGTCCGCACGCAATTCGCCGAGCATAGCCGCCGCAGCAACCTTGGCTTCGTCATTGTCGGTGATCGTCTGCCGCTTCGCTATATCGCCGATGGACGTTATGGTGCGATGCCCATTTTTGCGAACACGTTCAGCGATCAGGTCCGTGGTAGCGATAATCTGGGCGGCATGCTCGTCAAACATGAGATGATAGTCACGGAAATGGGGTCCGGAAACATGCCAGTGGAAGTTCTTGGTCTTGAGATAAAGTGCAAAACTGTCCGCCAAAATTCCATTCAGTGCTTCGGCTACAGCCTTTTTTGCATTGTCACCCGTGGTCATTTTCTTTCTCCTTGTCGGAAATTTCCATGCCGAAGGAATACAATCTATTGACCACTTTATACAGCGGGAAGAATTGCTGTCTCAGATTGATAATCTCGATCTAGCGGCGAGCGCCGACAAACAGGACTGCCCGGCCTCGCTAGATTATTCCCCACGCGCCAAGCGCGACAATGGATCCGATCAATAGAAAGGCAGCCCCACCAGCATGGCGAACGGATGCCATCGGTATATGCTCTGTCAACTGCCGGTGGAACAGGATGGCTGGCAGGCAGGCGATCATCACCCCAATCCACCCGCCAGCCGCGGCAAAGGCCCCCATGTCTGTTCGGGCGGCGGTTGCCATCAGGATGAATTGCCCCTTGTCGCCAAATTGCAGAATGAAGAGACCCATGAATGATGTCCAGAACGGCCCGAGGCGCCATTTTTGCAGCAAGTCAACCGGGCGGCGCCACGCCACCATGCCAAGGCCGGCAAAAATGAGCGACAAGGCATAGAAAAGTTGCAGGGCGTCTTCGCTGATCCACTGATGGATCGCAGAGCCTGCTGTCGCGGAAATCAAGCAGTTGCAGAGCGTGGCAAGGCCCAGGCCCCATATGACCGGCGACAACCGTCCATATCTCATGGCCAGGGCGGCACAGAGGATTTGTGGCCGATCGCCGAATTCTGCGAGAGCCAGGGCAAAGAGCGAGGTTAGAAATGCATCCACTATCGGTCAGGGCTGCCCGCCGAGGCGGAGCGCGACATTGGCCATCAGCGCTTCGGTCATGGCAGGGTTCATCTCGCCGCATTCGAGCGTGGTACGCATCGCTTCGAGATAGGAGCGCGCAATGGTCGCGGCACCGCCATTGCGCATGGCTGGTTGCAGGGCCGTCTCCAATGCACAGCTGAGATCGCGCAAGGCGGAAAGCTTGTGCTGTGTGGCCTTTTGCCGAACATGGTCCAGGTGCATGAGAAATTGAAGGGGATGCCGATCGACCAATTCCGCCGGCAAATCGTCCAGCAAGTTCAGCATTTCTGACTGTACAAACAGAATTTTGTCATGATTCATCGCCAATACTCCCTGCCAGGATGCAATCATGCAAAAACATGGTTAAGAAGTCGTAAAGGGGGCGCCGCTGGCCACCAGCGACATGGCACCGGCTTTTTCTTGACATCGCCCGGCATTTTCACCATTAGCGCGCGGAACGAATGCGGCGCCGGATTGCGTCGCCGTTTTTATTTCAGCTTCTGCCTTAAGGAATGCACCATGGCGAAACCAGCCAATGTAAAGATCAGACTCGTCAGCACGGCGGACACCGGCTTTTTCTATGTAACCCGCAAGAACCCGCGCAATCTCACCGAAAAAATGGTGCAGCGCAAATATGATCCGGTTGTCCGCAAGCATGTCGAGTTCAAAGAAGCCAAGATCAAGTAAGCAGCTTCTGGCTGGGCTTTAGCGGTGCAGAACCTTCTGCACCGATTCGATGAATTTTGCGACCGATATCGGCTTTGAAACATAAGCCTCTGCCCCGGCGCTCAATATCCGGTCTTCATCACCCTTGCCGGCATAAGCGGTCACGGCCATGATCGGAATGATCTTGAGCTGGCTGTCCTTCTTGATCTGCTCGATCAACTCCAGACCGCTGACATGGGGCAGCTGGATATCCATGACGATCAGATTGGGCACGAAGCTGCGCGCCTTTTCGAGCACTTCCCGGCCATCGCTGACCGGCTCAACCACAAATCCATGAGCCCGCAGCAGATCGCAGAATAGCTTGAGGTTCAATTCATTATCCTCAACCACCAATACTCTTTTTGCCACAGCCGGATTTGCCCTTTCAAACTTGCCGCCGAACCATTAGGCGAAAGCGGCAATGGAAACAAATCCCAATCTCGGGCCCGATGCCGAAATCATCGCCTTGCAGGCGCTCGGCTGGGTGCTGCAGGACCAGGACCGGGCGGAGCGACTGCTTGCCCTGACCGGACTGGATCCGCGCGAGCTGAGATCCGGCCTCGAAGATCCGGCGATGCTGGCATCGCTGCTCGGCTTTCTTGCCAATCACGAACCCGATCTGCTGGCCTGTGCGGATGCCCTTGGCATCGCGCCAGCCAAACTGGCCGCTGCCGCCCATCATCTCAATTCCCCCGGAGATTTTCATGACTAAAAAGCCGCTTCTGATCAGCGACTGCGACGAAGTCCTGCTGCATATGGTGGTGCCGTTCCAGCAATGGCTGGACAGCGACAAGCATATCCATTTCGATCTCGAGAATGGCAGTGATTTTGCCAATGCGCTGCGCCACAAGCATGACGGCACCCAGGTTCTGCCCGAGCAGATCTGGCCGATGCTGAAGGAATTTTTTGACACCGAAATGCATCGGCAAGGTGCTATCGACGGCGCGGTCAAATCTATCAACATGCTCGGCGAAATGGCCGATGTGGTGATTTTGACCAACCTGCTGGATGATCGCCGGGAGGCGCGCGCTGCGCAGCTCAAGGCGGTTGGCATCGATTTTCCCGTCTATACCAATCAGGGCGGCAAGGGCGAGCTGCTGAACAGCATCATCGCGGAATTTGACCCTGCGGTCACCGTCTTTGTCGATGATCTTGGTCATCAGCATGGCAGCGTTGCCAAGCACGCGCCCGATGTATGGCGTTTGCAGATGGTCGGCGAACCGATCATGGCGAAGCATATCAAGACCAATCCAGCCGCACATATGCGTATCGATTCCTGGCACGAAGCCGTGACATGGATATCCCACAAGTTTGACAATGCTGAACCGGCTCCGGCGATGGACCTGCCTTCGCAAGGGCTTGACCCTGCCAATCATGCGTGAGAGTTTTATCCGATGACAGATCATATTGAACAAGCCCTGACGGCCAAGGGCATTGAACTGCCGACACCGGCCGCTCCGGTTGCCTCTTATGTGCCCGCGGTGGAAGTGAACGGCTTGCTCCATATCAGCGGCCAGGTGTCGATGCACGACGGCAAGCTGATCACCGGTCGGCTGGGGGACAGCATGACCCTTGAAGAAGGACAACAGGCCGCCAAGGCCTGCGCGCTGATGATCGCCGCGCAGATCAAGAAGGCCGCCGGCTCGCTCGACCGGGTCGACCGGATTGTCAAGCTGGGCGTCTTCGTCAACAGCACCGCCGACTATACCGACCATCCCAAGGTCGCCAATGGCTGCTCCGACATGATGGAAGTGATTTTCGGGGCTGCCGGACAGCATGCCCGCAGCGCCGTCGGTGTGGCATCACTGCCGCTTGGCGTTGCGGTCGAGGTCGACGCCATCATCGCCCTGAAATCCGAGTGATTGCGACGCTGCTCGACAATGCGCTTGCGCCGGCTCCGGCGGCCGGTCGCGTAGCATTTCTGAAAGGCCAGCCCTATGCGCATCGCGGATTGCATGGCAATGACGTGCTCGAAAACAGTCCCGCTGCCTTTGAAGCCGCGATCAAGCTGGGTCATGGCATCGAGTGCGATGTCCAGGCGGCGGAAGATGGCCGCGCCTTTGTCTTTCATGATTATGAACTGGACCGGTTGACCGATCGAACCGGTCCGATCGGGAAACTGCGGGCCGAGGATATTGACCAAATCCAGCTGAACGGCGGGCATGGCAAGATTCCGCGCTTGCGCGAGACTCTGGCGCAGGTCGCCGGACGGGTGCCGATCCTCATCGAAATCAAGTCGCGCAACATCCATATTGGCCCGCTATGCCTTTCGGTGCGCCGGGCACTCGAAGGCTATGGCGGCAAGGCGGCCGTCATGTCCTTCAACCCGCTGGTCGGCGCCTGGTTTCGCAGGAATGCCAAACATATCGTCCGCGGCCTGGTGGTGACCGAGGAGGACAGCAGGAACTGGCGCGGACGGATCGCCCGCCATCGCAATCTGTGGACCGCGCAGCCGGATTTTCTGGCTTATGATATCCGCGATCTTCCGTCCCGCTTCGCGGCGGTACAACGCGCGCGCGGCCTGCCAATCGTAACCTGGACGGTGCGCTCGGCCGAACAGGAAAAAATTGCGGCCCTATATGCGGACGAACCGGTTTATGAGATGCCGCAGAACTGATAGCATCGATCGCAATGTCCGATTCTCCCGCTGCCCCAGCCGAAATAATCGCCCGCGTTGCTGATGATATCGCCAGCCTGCCGGCCGACCAGTGGGATGCCTGCGCCGGATCGGCCAATCCGTTCGTTTCCCATGCGTTTCTTTCGGCGATGGAGGAATCGGGCAGCGTCGGGCCGGGCACGGGCTGGAAGTCGCTCCCCATCATCATCGAGGACCAGAGCGGCAAAATCGCGGCCTGCCTGCCCAGCTATCTGAAATCGCACAGCCAGGGCGAATATATTTTCGATCAGCAATGGGCCCATGCGTTTGAAAATGCCGGCGGCCAATATTATCCCAAGATCCAGATCGCCGCGCCCTTTTCCCCCGTGCCTGGCCCGCGGCTGCTGATGCGCGACGAAAGCTTGGCTGTACCGCTGTTGCGAGCGGCCGAGCAACTGGCAGAAAATAATGGAATTTCCTCGGTCCATGCGACCTTTGTGAGCGAAGACCAGCTCCCCCATTTTCGCAAAGCCGGATGGATGATCCGGACCGACAGCCAGTTCCATTGGCGGAATGACGGCTACGAAAGCTTTGACGATTTTCTCGCAGCCCTGTCTTCGCGAAAGCGCAAGGCGATCCGGAGGGAGCGGGCGAAGGCGCAGGAAGCGGTGGAGATTGTTCATCTGTCGGGCGATGAAATCCAACCACCTCATTGGGACTATTTCTGGGAATTCTATCAAGATACCGGGATGCGCAAATGGGGGCAGCCCTATCTGACGCGCAGCGCCTTCGATCTTCTGCACCGGAAAATGGCAGACAAGCTGCTGCTTATCTTTGCGATGCAGGACGGCATTCCGGTGGCGGGCGCGCTCAATGTCATCGGCGCGGAAACGCTTTACGGGCGCTATTGGGGTTGTACGCGCAATATCCCGTTCCTGCATTTCGAGATTTGCTATTATCAGGCGATTGACGCCGCCATCGCGCGTGGCTTGAAGACGGTCGAGGCCGGGGCGCAGGGCAGCCACAAACTGGCGCGCGGCTATCAGCCGGTGCCGACCTGGTCAGCGCATTATATTGTCGATCCGGGATTTCGCTCGGCCATTGCCGACTATCTCGAACGCGAGCGTCGGGCGGTGAAGGCCGACATCGAGTTTCTGGCCGAAATGGGGCCATTCAGAAAATCGGCCTAGGCTAGGCCGCGCGGCGGGTGTTTTCCTGCAGCCAGCTGCGCGCTTCCCGCTGGGCTTCGGCAATTTCCCGGGCGGTCATGTCCAGCGAGATTTCGGCGCGGCAAATCTTGCTTTCGTCGTGGCCGGACAAGGCCGCCAGATTGAACCATTTATGCGCTTCGATCAAATCGACCTCGACGCCGCCGGATCCGGTTGAATAGATCACGCCCAAATCAAAATATGCGTTGCTGCTGCCTTGCGATGCCTCGGCGAGGCGGCTTTCGATCAGAAAGGCGGCGCTTTTCATGCTGTTGCCCATATTGTCAGTCCCTGTTCCTGTTGCCGCGGTTTTGGCGACAGGCCGACTTTCAGCGCAATCATCTAAAGGAATGGTTAACGCAAAATGCAGAAAGGCGGATTAATCGCGCCAGAATCGCTTGAAATTGGTCATTTCTCACTGCTTTGTTGGTTAACAAAAGGGCGCAAAAACCCTAGGAAACGGGGATATTGTCGATCAATCGGGTGCGACCGATATGGGCGGCGGCAAAAAGCCGGGCCGGCTTTGCAAAAACATCGAGCGGCGCCAGGGTATCGGCGTCACGAAGCTCGAGATAGTCGATTTTGTGAAAGCCGGCAGCGAGCATATGTTCCTCGGCATCCGCCAATATTGACGCAATATCGCCACCGGACGCAATCGCCTTGGCCGCTTCCCGCATGGCAGCGGGCAGCGCCACGGCGCTGGCCCTTTGCTCCGCGGTCAGATAGGCATTGCGCGATGACAGGGCGAGGCCGTCAGGATCGCGGACCGTCGGCACGGCGACAATATCATGGGTGAAATCCAGATCGCGCGCCATCCGCCGGATGACCGCCAGCTGCTGATAGTCCTTCTCGCCGAAATATGCGGCATCGGGGCGGGTCTGGTTGAACAGTTTCGCCACAACCGTGGCGACGCCGTCAAAATGGCCCGGCCGCGCTGCGCCGCAGAGCCCGTCGCTGATCCCGCCGACGCTGACATTGGTGGCGAAACCGTACGGATAGACCTGATCCACCGCTGGCGCCCACAGCAATTCCACGCCCGCAGCCTCGAGCATGGCTGCGTCGGCCGCCTCCTGACGCGGATAGGCGTCCAGATCCTCGCCTTCGCCAAATTGGGCTGGATTGACAAAGATCGAGGCCACCACCGCGTCGCATTGGGCCTTCGCCACTTCGACCAAACGCATGTGCCCGGCATGCAGGGCGCCCATCGTCGGGACCAGCCCGATTTTGGCTCCGGCCTTGCGAAACTCCGCCAAAGCGTCCCGCAGCGGGTCAAGCTGTCGAACAATTTGCATGCATCACTCTTTGCGTTTAGATTTTGCTGTAAAGTCCCGGCAAGCTATGCGACGGTGGACCGTCCTTCGCAAGGGCCATGAACAGGGGTATCGATCAAAACGTGACCAGCAGCGCACATCATATTGTCTTCGCCAATGAAAAAGGGGGGACCGGCAAGTCGACCACCGCAGTCCATGTGGCGGTTGCCCTGGCATACCAGGGACACAGGGTTGCGATCATCGACCTCGATCCGCGCCAGCGCACCTCCTATCGCTATCTGGAAAACCGCGACGCGACGATGAAGCGGCTGAATATCGAGATTCCCCAGCCCAGTTATGAAGTGTTCGAAGATGACGATCTTGACCGGCTCGAACAGATGATCGAACGGATGGGGCAGGGCGTTGACTATCTGCTATACGACACTCCGGGGCGCGACGACAAATTCGCCCGCTTCGTGGCCACCCGGGCAAATACATTGGTCACGCCGATCAATGACAGCTTTGTCGATTTCGATCTGATCGGGCAGGTGGATCCGGAAACCTACAAGGTCAACAAGTTGAGTTTCTATGCAGAGCTTATCTGGGATGCGCGCAAGGCGCGGGCCAAGGCGGACGGCGCGACGATCGACTGGGTCTTGCTGCGCAACCGGACCCAATATGTCGAGGCGCATAATATGAAAAGAATTGTCTCCGCGCTTGCCGAATTGTCGCAGCGTGTCGGATTTCGCATCATTCCAGGACTTAGCGAGCGGGTCATTTACCGCGAGCTCTTCCCTTCCGGCCTGACGATGCTCGACAAGCAGCATCTTGGTCGGCTAGCGACGAGCCACCTAGCGGCGCGTCAGGAATTGCGCGAACTGATCAAGCATCTCGCATTGCCGCAAGCCGGCCAGCGCACGCCCGATGGCGGCGAACCGGCCCTGGCGAAGCCCAAGCTGGTGGCCTGAGCGATGGCGGCCCTGCTCATTTTCGGCGGTGCGATTCTGGCCTGGCTGATCCTGTCGGGCAAGGCAAAGACAATGACCCCCAACCAGTGGCTGGCGCTGGTGATCGCCCTCGTCGGCGCCAATTTCCTGCGCGGCGGCGGCTGGATCATGGGCGGTGCCATGCTTGCCGGTGCGGCCTTCCTGAGCGGGTGGCGCATCCTGATTCCGGCCCGCGACAGCGAAGAACCGAAGCGCAAACCGCGCAGTTTCGAACTGGACCGGGCCCGATCCCTGCTCGGTGTGAGAGAAGACGCCGGCTTTATCGAGATCAACGCTGCCTGGAAGGAACGGCTGGCGGAGCATCATCCTGACAATGGCGGCGACGAACAGCTGGCAAAGATGATCAACCGGGCGCGGGACATATTATTGGAAGAACTGGAAGCATCCGGCAGGCGGTGATCGGACGGTCGCGGCTTGACAGTCGCTCTGGATTTTTCAACATTTTCATCCTAAAAAGGTCGTTAATTCCAACAAGCTAGGTCCCCCCTGTCATGAACCCTCCCAAAAGCCATGAATTCCACTCAACATCCCTGCGCGAATATGACATTCGCGGCATTGTCGGCGAAACGCTGGGCGAGGATGATGCCTATGCGATCGGCCGCGGCTTCGGCACGCTGATCGCCCGCGATGGCGGAACGGCGGTTGCGACCGGATATGACGGACGAACCAGTTCGCCGATGCTGGAAGCGGCCCTGATCCGCGGCCTCAACGACGCCGGTATTCATGCCATATCGGTCGGCATGGGCCCAACTCCGATGCTCTATTATGCCGAATGCGTGCTCGACCAGGTACAGGGCGGGATCATGATCACCGGCAGCCACAATCCGGCCAATTACAACGGCTTCAAGATGGTATTCCGGGGACGCCCGTTTTTCGGCGAGGACATCCAGAAACTTGGCGCCATGGCAGCAGGCGGTGACTGGGATACTGCCGGGTCCGGGCCGATCGCTGGTTCGGAACATCATGAAATCATTGACGAATATGTCGAACGCCTGCTCAAAAATTTCACCGGCGATGCGTTCAAGGTCGGCTGGGACTGCGGCAACGGGGCCGCGGGACCGGTGATCGAGAAACTGACCACCCTGCTCAGCGAGCGCGGCGCCGGCGAGCATCATCTGCTTTATACCGATGTTGACGGCAGCTTCCCCAATCATCATCCCGATCCGACCGAGGAAAAGAATCTCGCCGACCTGAAGGCGCTGGTCGCCGAGAAAGGCCTCGATTTTGGCGTGGCATTTGACGGCGATGGCGACAGAATCGGCGCCATCGACGGCAAGGGCCGGGTGATCTGGGGCGACCAGCTGCTGCAAATCTATGCCGAGGACGTGCTGAAAAGCGAGCCCGGCGCAACCATCATCGCCGACGTCAAGGCGTCGCAGGCCCTTTATGACCGGATCGCGGAACTCGGCGGCAAGCCACTGATGTGGAAGACCGGCCACAGCCTGATCAAGTCCAAGATGAAGGAAACCGGCTCGCCGCTCGCTGGCGAAATGAGCGGCCATATTTTCTTCAAACATGATTATTACGGCTTTGACGATGCCCCCTATGCCGCGGTGCGCCTGATCCAGGCCGCAACCAATATCGGCAAGAGCGTGACCCAGCTACGCAGCGACATGGTCGAGATGATCAACACGCCGGAAATGCGCTTCCAGGTCGACGAGAGCCGCAAGTTCGCGGTGATCGACGAGGTGCTGGCTCGGCTTGCCGCCAGTGGCGCCAATGTCAACGATACGGATGGCGCTCGGGTCAACACCGAGGATGGCTGGTGGCTGCTGCGCGCCAGCAATACCCAGGACGTGCTGGTCGCGCGGGCCGAAGCGAAATCAAAGGAAGGCCTCGACCGGCTGATGGCGCAGATTGACGAGCAGCTTGCCTTGTCGGGACTGAAACGCGGGGAACAAGCGGGGCATTAGTTGCACACAGCTGAACGGCCCAGATGGTCCAGTCTGTGGGTGTCAAATGAAGGTCGCGGCAGCATTGGTTCCCGGACCGACCGCGGAGATTATGAAAATTGCAGAGCAGATCATGGCCGCGAAACCGGCGGCGATTTCCTGACGTAAGGTGAAGCGGGGCATGTTTTTTTCCCTTGGTACCCGTTGGCCTTATGCGATCAAGGCAGCGGAGTTTTGAACGGCGGGGCCGACACTGGCTGCAACCAGAACGGCGGCTGAGAAAAGTGCGGCAAAAGCGGCGGCTACATGGTTCTGAATATTTGCGTTGGTCATTTTGAAATTCCTTTTGGTTTGAATCGGTGCTTCGCAGTTGCAGTTAGCGAAGATGACAACAGCTCTGCATGGGCCGTGCCAGTTTCAATATATCCATCTATTTCAAATACTTATATCTGAATCGGACCGGAAACACGCTCACGCCATGCCGACTAGTAGGAAATATTCCCAATATTTAGTTCTCGCCCTTGGCATGGCAGGCGGCTCATCCGGTTCTTATCCATTTGCAGTATAGATATCCTGAACGCGCCGCCTATGATCGCCGGTTCAGAAGAGAGGAACCGCACCGGTCATGGACCCCTATATCTACGTCACCTTTGTCAGTGCCCTTGCGCTGCTGGCCTATTATTTCACACTGCTGATGGCGGGACTGGCGCGCGGGCGCTTCAAGATCGCGGTGCCGTCGCACAGCGGTCCACCGGAATATGAGCGCTATGTCCGCGCGCATCAGAACACGCTGGAGCATCTGGTGCTGTTCCTGCCCGGCCTGTGGCTGTTCGCCTATGTCGTCAGCCCCTATTGGGCTGCCGGAATCGGTCTGGTCTGGCCGTTCCTGCGGGTCGGCTATGCGCTGGGCTATCACAAGGCACCGGAAAAACGGCTGCGCTGGCTATATTTGAGCATGCCGCCGATCTATATTTTCGTGCTAGGCTCGCTGATCGGCAGCATTGTGGCCTGGATCAAGGCATGAGAGGCGAAGCAATATGAGTGAATATGATCTGGTAATCCGCGGCGGTACCATCGCCGATGGCAGCGGCGGTGAACTTGTCGATGGCGATATTGCGATCCGCGACGGTACAATAGCGGCGATAGGCGCAGTCAGCGGGAGCGGCCGCGAAGAAATCGATGCCTCCGGCAAGATTGTCACACCCGGTTTTGTCGATGTCCACACCCATTATGACGGCCAGTGCATCTGGGCCGAAGAGCTCAGCCCGTCATCATCACATGGTGTAACCACCGCCATCATGGGCAATTGCGGCGTTGGCTTTGCCCCGTGCCGCAAAGCGGACCACGATATGCTGATCAACGTGATGGAAGGCGTGGAGGATATTCCCGGGGTGGTAATGGCCGATGGCCTGCCATGGAACTGGGAAACATTTCCGGAATATCTCGACGTCGTCGCCAGCGGCAAGCGCGACATCGATATCGCCGCCTATCTGCCGCACTCGCCGCTGCGCGTCTACGCCATGGGTGCCCGCGGCGCTGCGCGCGAACCGGCCAATGACGATGATCTGGCGATGATGCGCAAGCTGTGCCGCGAAGCGATGGAAGCGGGGGCGCTCGGCTTTGCCACTTCAAGGCTGTCGATCCACAAGACCGCCGATGGTGGCAGCATCCCGACCTTCGAGGCGGATATCGCCGAACTGGAAGCGATTTGTGGCGGCATGGCGGATGCCGGTACCGGCACCTTCCAGGTCGTGCTCGATGCCTTTGTCGGCTGGGACAAGGAATATCAGGTGATCGAACGAGTGGTGGAAAGCTCCGGCCGACCGGCGACCTTCACCCTTGCTTCCGGCAATGACGGTCCGCCACGCTGGCGCCGGGTGCTGGAGATGATCGACCGGACCAACGCCGGCGGCGGCAAGGCGACCGCGCAGATCATGCCGCGGCCGATCGGGCTGATCGCGGGGCTGGAGCTGACCGTGCATCCGTTCATCCTTTGCCCCAGCTGGGCGAAGATCGCGGACCTGCCGATCGACCAGCAGGTCGCGGCGATGCGCGATCCCGGATTGCGCGAAGCGCTGCTCAGCGAGGAGTTCGAGCCCGGCCATCCGTTCAACGCGCTGGCCCGCGACTGGAACTGGCTGTTCCCGCTGGATGATCCGCCAGACTATGCGCCTCCCAAGGAAATGAGCATGGCCGGTCAGGCGGCGGCGAAGCGCTGCACGCCGCAGGAAATTGCCTATGACCGCTTGCTGGAGACGAACGGCGAGGGCCTGTTCCTGGCGGCGCTCGGCAATTATGAAAATGGCACGCTGGCCAGCGCCCACGAGATGCTGAGCCACCCGCATTGCATCCCCGGTCTCGGCGACGGCGGTGCCCATTATGGCGCGATCTGTGACGCCAGCTACTCGACCTATCTGCTCAAGCAATATGTGCAGAAGGCCAATGGCTACCGTTTCGACCTAGCCGAGGCGGTCCATATGCTGTCGCACAAGGCGGCCTGCGCGGTCGGTCTCAATCAGCGCGGCCTGCTCAGACCCGGTGCCAAGGCGGATCTCAATGTGATCGATCTTGATCGGCTGCAATTGCATCTGCCCGAAGTTGTCCGCGACCTGCCGGCCGGCGGGCAGCGGCTGCACCAGCGCGCGACGGGCTATGATGCCACGATCGTGTCGGGAGAAATCATCCGGCGATTCGACCAGTCGACCGGCGCACGACCCGGGCAGCTGATCCGGGGAGCCTGATTCCGCGCAACCATGCTCCATGTCGTACACCATCCCGACTATGTCGCACCGCGCCCCGCAAGCGGCAGCTTTGTCTTCGACAAATATCAGCTGGTGATGGAGGCGGTCCGGGAACATGCGCCGCAGCATATGACCTACGAGCCTGCGCCGATGGCACGCCAATGGCTCGAGGCGGTGCACGACCCCCATTATGTCGAGGAAGTGCTGACCGCCCGGGTTCCCCGCCCGAAGGAGCGCCGCATCGGTTTTCCGGTGTCCGCGGACATCGCCAGCCGCGTGCAATATACGTCCGGTGGTACCTGGCTGGCGGCCCGACTTGCCCTGGAACATGGCTATGCCGCGAACAGCGCCGGCGGAAGCCATCATGCGCTCGCCGACACCGGGGCCGGCTATTGCGTGTTCAATGACCTGGCAATCGCCGCCAACCGGCTGCTGGCGGAAGGCGATGCGCGCCGGATCCTGATCGTCGATCTCGACGTGCATCAGGGCGACGGGACCGCCGTTTTGCTGGCCGGGCGCGAGGAAGTCTTCACGCTGTCGATCCACAGCGAGCGAAATTTCCCGGCGCGCAAGGCGCGCTCCAGCCGGGATATTGCCTTGCCCGATGCGGTGGAAGATGATGCCTATCTCGCCATATTGGATGCAGCGCTATATGAAATCCTGGTCACATTCCAGCCGGACATGCTGCTCTATCAGGCAGGCGTCGATCCCCATGTGGATGACCGGCTGGGACGGCTGGCGTTGAGCGATAGCGGATTGGAACAGCGCGACCGGATGGTCATCCGCCAGGCCCGTGACCGGGGCATAGCGGTCGCCAGCGCGCTGGGCGGCGGATATGGCCACGACCATCGGGCCTTGGCCTTGCGCCATGCGCGCTCGATGATCGCCATGGCGGATGAAGCGCGCCGCTGCGCGGCTACGGCCTGACCTGATCCGGTTCGCCATTTTCCTGGTGCATATCGGAAAAAATGCTCCAGATCGCGATGAACAGGGCCGCGACCAGCGGGCCAATGACGATGCCGTTTATCCCGAACAATTGCAGTCCGCCGAGCGTGGAAATCAACACCACATAGTCCGGCATCCGCGTATCACGGCCGACCAGGATCGGGCGCACCAGATTGTCGACCATGCTGATCACGAACACGCCGCAGAGGATCAGCACGACGCCTTGCCAGACATCACCGGTGACCAGCAGAAACAGCGCGACGGGCACCCAGACGAACCCCGTGCCGATTGCGGGAATCAAGGAAAATATGCCCATCAGCACGGCCCACAATAGCGCGCCGCGGATATCAAGGGCCCAGAAGGCGAGGCCACCAAGGCTGCCCTGGATGATCGCGATGATCAGGCTGCCCTTGATCGTCGCGCGGATGACGACGAGAAATTTTTCCATCAGGATTTCGCGTTTCTGTTCGTGCAGCGGAATCATCTGCGCGATCCGTTCGGTCAGCGCCCGGCCGTCGCGCAGCAGGAAAAAGGTCAGGTAGAGCATCACGCCGAGTCCCAGCATGAACTGGAATGCGCCCTGTCCGACGCTGAACAACTGGGTGACCAGAAATTCGAGAATCGCGGAAATCGATTGTTCGATCTCGGCCCGGATACTGGCAAAATCGCCATAGCCATAAGCGGCCAGCTGCTCCTGCATCCATTGCGGCAGGGAATTTTCGAACGCCTCGAACACGGCGCCGAAATCGATGTCGCCGTCCTGAATCCGCAGGTAAATATTGGCCGCCTCCTGGGCCAGCGCCATGCCGAGCAGGATCGCCGGTACCACGACCAGCAGCAATATCAGGACCAGCGTGATGCCGGCGGCCAGATTGGTCCGGCCCGGAAGATAGCCCAGCAGGCGCTCATAGACCGGGCGGAACAGGACGGCGACAACGACACCCCAGACGATGGCACCGAAAAAAGGTTCGATCAGGACCGCGAATGCCAGCGTGACAATCACCAGCAGCGCGATCAGAAAGCCCCATTCGACGCGATTTCTTGATGTTGCTCGATTGTCCATTTGCTGTCGCTCTTATTGGGTCTGCCGCGCCGAAATTTCTCTGACCGGGAGATACGGGATTATTCCGGGGCGGGCAAGGATCAGGCGCGGTCGCTTGACCACTTGCTCATCAAACATCTGCTTCCTGTTGGCGCCCGAAGCGTCCCATGCCGCTCGCGCCGCCAAATTATTGATCCTCCTGCACGCCTGCCCTGTTCAAATCTTTGCAAAGCTGCAACAATGAATCACAAGCGGCACAGGAGGGTGGAAAAAAGATGACGACATTTCCCTTTCAGAAAGGACTGGTCGAGACCGGTGACGGCCTATACGCCTATCTCCAGCCAGACGGCGGCTGGGGCTGGTCCAATGCCGGCCTGATCACCGATGGCGGGGAATCGCTGCTGGTCGATACCTTGTTCGATGCCAGTCTGACGCGCGAGATGCTTGGCGTCATGGCAGACGCGGCTGGCGTCGGCGCGGATGATATTGGCGTCATCGTCAACACCCATGCCAATGGCGATCATACCCACGGCAATGGTTGCTGTCGCAAGGCCGAGGTGATTGCGTCGGAAGCCAGCGCTCGGGAAATGTCGGAATTGCCCGCCAGCCAGCTTGCCGCGATCATGGCGCAAGCAAGGGCCATGGGTCCGGCCGGGCAATATCTGGTGGATATTTTCGGCAGCTTTGATTTCACCGATGTCGAGGAGAAACTGCCGACCCAGACGTTCAGCGGCGAGCATAGCCTGACGGTCGGCGACAAGAAGGTCGATCTGATCGAGGTCGGCCCGGCGCATACAGCGGGCGACATATTGGTCCATGTGCCGGCCGACAGGACCGTCTTCACCGGCGACATATTGTTCATTGAAGGCACGCCGATCATGTGGGCGGGGCCGGTCGCCAACTGGATCGCCGCCTGTGACCGGATCATCGATCTCAAGGCCGAGACCATCGTGCCGGGCCATGGCCCGATCACCGACATCCATGGCGTGCGGCGGGTGCAGGATTATCTGCGCTACATCGACCAGGAAGCGCGGAAGCGATTCGATGCCGGCCTGTCGGTGCGCGACGCCGCCCACGATATCCGCCTGGGCGATTTTTCCGCCTGGGGCGACAGCGAGCGGATCGCGGTCAATGTCTCGACGCTCTACCGGGAATATGCCGGCGACCCCACGCCGCCGGATGTGGTGCAGCTGTTCGGGCTGATGGCGGAGTTGAAACAATAGCTTGAGTTTTTCAACGGGGTCGGCCTTTGTGTACCTGCGAAGGCAGGTACCCATCTCCTGAAATCGCGTCCAGAGGCCATGGCAGGAGATGGGCTCCTGCCCCCGCAGGAGCACGCTGATCGCAAACAGCATTCCCTCAATCCTCGCCGACTGGTTCGCTTCCCGCGGCTGGGCTATGCGGGACCATCAGCTGGCAATGCTCGCGGCGGCGCGCGGCGGGCGTGATGCCTTGCTGACGGCGCCCACCGGAGCGGGGAAAACGCTGGCCGGTTTTCTGCCGACGCTTGTGGAACTGGTCGAAGGAAAATCCGTTCGCCCTGAGCCTGTCGAAGGGCCAGATGCGCCCGGCCAGGTGCTTCGACAGGCTCAGCACGAACGGGAAGATGGGGGCGGCCTTCACACCCTCTATATCTCGCCGCTCAAGGCGCTGGCGGTCGATGTCCAGCGCAACCTGCTGACGCCGATCGAGGAAATGGGTCTGCCGGTCACGGTCGAGACGCGCAGTGGCGATACGCCCGCCAATCGCAAGGCGCGGCAGCGGGTGAAGCCGCCGCAGATATTGCTGACCACGCCGGAATCGCTCAACCTGCTGCTCAGCCAGAAGGAAAGCTTCACCCTGTTTGCGGGTCTGCGGCGGGTGGTGATCGACGAGGTCCACGCCTTTGCCACCGGCAAGCGCGGCGACCTGCTCGCCCTGTCGCTCGCCCGGCTGCAGACAATCGCCCCGGCGATGCAGCGCGTCGCGCTGTCGGCGACGGTGGCCGAACCCGATGATTTTCGCGCCTGGCTCGCGCCTGATGGCGATATCGATACGGTCACCCATGTGCAGGGCGCGGAAGGCGCGCCGGCGGATCTGTCGATCATGCTGCCGGAAACGCCCGAGGGCGATCCGGTGCGCGTGCCCTGGTCCGGCCATGCCGGCGCCTATGCGATTCCGCAGGTGATGGAACAGATCCGTAACAACCGGATGACGCTGATCTTCTGCAACACCCGCTTCCTCGCCGAACTGACCTTCCAGAAATTGTGGGATATCAATGACGAGACGCTGGCCATCGGTATCCACCATGGCAGCCTGTCGAAGGAGGCGCGGCGCAAGGTCGAAAACGCCATGGCGTCAGGCCGGATGCGGGCGCTGGTCTGCACCGCCTCGCTCGATCTCGGAGTCGACTGGGGCGATATCGATTGCGTCATCCAGATGGGGGCGCCGAAAGGCTCGTCGCGGCTGCTGCAACGCATCGGCCGCGCCAATCATCGGCTTGATGTGTCGTCGAAGGCGCTGCTGGTTCCCGGCAACCGGTTCGAATATCTCGAGGCCCAGGCGGCGCAGGACGCCGTCAACGAGGGCCGCCGCGACGGCGAACCGTTTCGCGCGGGCGGTCTCGACGTGCTCGCCCAGCATGTGATAAGCTGCGCCTGCGCCGCCCCGTTCCAGGAGGATGCGCTGCTCGACGAGGTGCAATCGGCCCTGCCCTACAGCGCGCTGAGCAAGGAGCAGTTCGAACGGGTGCTCAATTTCACCCGTGATGGCGGCTATGCGCTGAAGGCCTATGACAAGTTCAAGCGCCTGCGCCGGGACGCCGACGGCATCTGGAGCCTGACCCATCCGAAATTCGCCGCCCAGCACCGGCTCAACGCCGGGATCATCGTCGATGCGGCGATGATGACGGTGCGGTTCAACAATGGCCGCAGCCTCGGCAAGGTCGAGGAAAGCTTTGCCGCCATGCTGTCGGTCGGGGACACATTTTTCTTTGCCGGGCTGAGCCTCGAACTGGTCCGGATGGACAGCAGCGACGTGATTGTCCGGGCGTCAAAAAAAGCCGCCATGATCCCAAGCTATATGGGGGCAAGACTGCCACTGACCACGCATCTGTCGGACCGGGTGCGCGGCTTTCTGACCGATCGCGCCGGCTGGGCCCGCTTTCCCGACGATGTGCGCGAATGGCTGGAGATGCAGGACCATCGCTCGGTGATGCCCGAGCCAGGGCAGCTGCTGGTCGAGACATTCCCGCACAAGCATCTGCACTATATGGTCGCCTACTGTTTCGAGGGCTGGAACGCGCACCAGTCGCTCGGCATGCTGCTGACCCGGCGGATGGAGGATCGCGGTCTCAAGCCGATCGGCTTTGTCGCCAATGATTATGCCCTGGCCTGCTACAGCGTCGAGCCGGTGACCGATCCCGCGCCCCTGTTCAGTGCCGACATATTGGAGGACGAATTTTACGCCTGGGTCGAGGGATCACATCTGCTCAAGCGCGCGTTTCGGGAGGTGGCGGTGATCAGCGGCCTGGTCGAACGGCAGCATCCGGGCAAGCGCAAGACCGGCAAGCAGGTCACCTTTTCCACCGATCTCATTTTCGACGTGCTGCGCAAATATGAACCGGACCATCTGCTGATGCAGGCCGCCTGGGCGGATGCGCGCGCACGAATGACCGATGTCGAGCGGCTGGGCGCCCTGCTCGACCGCGCCGCCGGATCAATGGTCCACGTTGATCTTGAACGAGTCAGCCCGCTCGCGGTGCCGGTGCTGGTGATGATCGGGCGCGAGCATGTCGCCCAGGGCGCGACCGATGATGCACTGCTGATCGAGGCCGAGTCGCTGATCAACGAGGCGATGAAAATGGACTAGCACAAGCCGTCCTGTCGCCCGGGATTGGCGGGACAGGTTTTTTGGCGTAGAATGAAACAATGACCTGTTCGATCCTGATGCTTCCTGTCTGCGCGTCGCTGTTCGCGGCCCAGCTGGCGGTGGCCATTCCGGTAGAACCGGAGACCGAGGCCTATATTGCCGATCGCTTGCCGGACCAGTTTATCCAGCCCGATGCCGAGCAGATTGCCAT
>Ga0075467_10001291_pt1 | contig 20670 bp, 19 predicted proteins | sample DEB08_DNA_9_FD_75067 | JGI IMG/M metagenome (GOLD analysis project Ga0075467, IMG submission 75067) | Aqueous microbial communities from the Delaware River and Bay under freshwater to marine salinity gradient to study organic matter... | ecosystem: Environmental > Aquatic > Marine > Coastal ... | reverse complement strand
TTAGGACGTAAAGAGTAATGACGACTGCTGCCACGATCCAAAATTCCATGAGGGGTAACAACGCGTTGCCGCTGCGTCCGGCTAACCAAGTGATGAACTTAGAGCGCTTGGGGTCCTTCCATCAGAGCCGCCTGAGTTTTATGCGCACCCTGGTGCGACGCATAATGCGGGAACGCTGGCAGATTGAGCCGACTCGCTTTGACCTCGATGACGACGGTTATGGCACAGTCGTTTATGAAGTCCAGGCACCCAATGGCCTGTTTAGTTTTGTATTATTTTCGCACTATCTGGCGCTGGAAAATCGCAACGATCGAGTTATTGCCACTCAATGGGACCTCACCATGGCGCTGGTGGAAGGACCGGTGGACCAGCTTTACCTGGAACGGCTGAAGCAAAATGTACCCTTGCAAGAAGCTGGACGAGTTGACCCTCGGGTTTTTGTTCTGTCACGAGCCAACCGCAGTGCGAGGATATTTGATTATGTTGTCGATCAGCTAGCCCGCGGAGCGCAGCCGGATGTCGAGCAAATCTCCAAGGTCGGTTATCTGTACCGGACTACGGCGGTCTATGGCAGTGGCAAGCTTGGCATGGCTGATTGGGAAAAGGTTTCTACCAAGCACAAAGATTTTTCCCGGCCCTTTGCCTCGGAAATGTTTGTTTGTTGGATGCTGCGTAATTTCAGCTTCCTGCAGGCTGAACATATTGCCCGTCACAAATCCCCTGACACCTACCAAGCTATGCAACCAGAGCTTAAACGTCATTTCGGTATTGGTAACTCGACCGGGTTGGGCATGGCGCCGTTTTTGGTCAATCATCCTATGTTAATCAGTAACTGGATTGAAATGCGCGAATTGGCCCTAGCTCGCATTCGGGTTCTGGGCGGTATCAACGGTCGGGTAAAAGAGACACTCACTACCCTAATAGACCGTTGCGCGCAGCACACCCGAGACACCGCGACCGATGATGAATCGCAAACTGAGAAAAACTTACAGGTGGTAGTCGATCTAGACGCGATGCAAGCCTTTGTCGCGACGGATTTCGACACCTGGGATGGGTTAATAGCCTGGAGTGAGCAACACTGTTCTTTACAGGGCCAGGAGATGCTGGTTTCGATTATGTTAGAGATATATCCAGAGCTGGTGGATGATCTTGAAGATTTCCACAGCGTCGATGAAATTCTCGACCTCGATCCGATCATGCCCCTGGAGCAACTCAAAGAGGTCATTGAAACGCGCTACAATTGGGCGCTGGCCACCGACTTTAGTGCCGATGGCGCACGTGAAACCTGTTGGTACCGTTCCGAAGAGAAGATGGAGCCCCGCTTGGGCAACAGTGCCGATGAGGAGGCCAAGCATAAGCAGATGGCAATGGGCGTTGGCTATGCCGTCAGTAAGTGCTACGACCAACTGTGCGCCTATCTAACACTGAATCCAGACCACAATACCGCCAGATTCATGGTCGCGCGCCCCAAGATGCGTGGAATAGTGCGCCGTATTCAAAGTATGAATCGCTGCATCTATGGTGATATTCAGGCCAATTTGCTGGATCGAAATGTGCTTCCAATTCACCTATTGCGCTGCAAATTGGCCTTTTTTGGTGTGGGTAAGTTTGATCCGCGTTCCCGATTGTGGGTCCGCAACACCATGTTTCAGGGTGCTCCGCTGCTAGAGGATATAAGCAAAGCATTCGAAGACGATTGGTTTATGCCGGTAGCGCCGGAGCAAAGCGGAAACTGTTCATGAATATTTCCATGAATGAGTTGAAAGCCGCCTTGCGACGTTGTTTTGAGGCCTCTCACTATTTCGTTGGCAACTATGAAGATGCCGCCAATATGATCCTATGGTTGGAGAAACACGGCCTCAAAGGCTTGGCAGAGTTGGAGCGTTTGCTGCCCTATATCACCGACGATACCGACAAGCTCCTCAGTAGTGTCCTCTATGAAGACAGTTCATCCGCGATAATCGACAGTCACGGTCGCAGTGCACTGAACTGCATCGCCGCATCGGTGGATCTGGCACACGCCAAAGCGCTAATAAGCGGTATTGCCACGGTGACGGTGCATCACTGTCACAATCGGATGTTTATTCTCAAAGCCCTGACCGACCGGGGTCGCTGTGGCATCAGTATCGCAGCCTACTGGCAAAACGGGAGCCATACCGTCACCGAGCATGCCGCAGCGATACGGGCCGGTGCACGTTACCCCAGTTACAGTGAAGCGCTCACCAATCTAAGTGCGAGCACCGACCTCAAGCAAACCTTGACTATTATCTGCAGTTCCCGGGTCGATTTAACCGCGTCATTGCAGTTGTCCAAGGGTAACCGTAACGCGCGCCATATGAGTGCCGAGGAAGTGGCCGAAAACAAAGCCAACAGTGTTGAACATGGCATTGAAATTGAACCGGAACTGTGGCAACGAATCAATCAAATAGGGACCGGCATATTGGTTGAAAATAATGATCAATCCCGCCAAGGAGCCGGAGGTCGCTGACAACTCGGATCGACAGCCATCCGATAGGGTGCGGCACACCCCCCGGACAACCGGCCATAAAGGCCGTCATGGCATTTAATATCCCTCTCTAAGTCGCTTTACGCAGTCCCAAACAGCCTTTCCATTACTTTTGTAATGCCCAATTAGAGGCGCTGACGGGCCTCTTAGCGGATCAATTGAGTCATTTTGAATGCCATAAATGCTTTAAAACCAGTTCGTAGCAGCGTAAAGTATTGGTTTTCAGACCAAATAAGTTTACTTGTTAATAGTCTCGCATGAACGTTGTCGGTAATAAGAATAATAAACCAGGGTGTATTTATGAGCGACATAATCGGTACCGAAGAGAAGAAATTTAGAAACCTCGACTGGACAATTGCCAGAACGGTCAGCTTGTCGATTGCCATAGGGATAATGGCCGCCTTTGCAGCCAAGGGTCTATTGATCGCCATTAACCTAACTCAAACCTATCTGCATAAAACCCCGTTAGACACGCTGGTAATGGAGCAGGGCATTGAAAACGCTACCTTGCCGATCTGGTCGATCGGCGTCTTGGCTTTTTTAGGGCTGATTGTTGGGCTGTTAACCCACTATCTAATGCCTAATAGGGCAAACCGCGGTCTTTCCCATGTCATTGAAGACATCCATTTCAATCAAGGCCAAACTGGCGTCCGAGAAGGTTTAGCCGTGGGACTTATTTCGGCTGTTTCGATCGGTGCGGGTGCTTCCGTGGGACGTTACGGCCCTGCCGTACACTTGGGTGCCGCCGTGGCAAGCGGTATGGGATCCATCTTCAAGCTCAGTACCCAAGAAAAGGTCGTCCTGGGTTGTTCCGGCATCGCGGCGGCGATCTCGGCATCGTTCATCGCACCCTTGGCCGCGGTTATCTTTGTCCAGGAAGTTGTTTTGCGCCAGTGGCGCATTTATCAGTTTATTCCGGTTGCGGCGGCAGCCGTTGCTGGCTCTGAAACAGCTAAGTTGTTGGACGTGCAGTTCGTTATTCTTAGTGATTTAATTCCCGATTCTATCCCGCCCTATGAATTTATTTTCTTTGGCATTATTGGCGCGCTATCAGGAATAGTCGGGATTGCCTTTAATCAGGCGTTACCCAAAGCAGCTGGCCTGGTGGCCAAGCACGTTAAGATCGACAACCGCTTAAAGCCGGTCGTTGGCGGCCTATTGTTAGGCTGTATCGGATTTATGTACCCGTCGGTACTGGGCCTAGGGGGCTATGAAACCCAAATGGCCATCGCCGGCAATATCGCCTTTCAACTATGTTTGATCTTATTGGTACTCAAGTTCGTTGCGACCATTATAAGCCTTGCCTTTGGCTTTAACGGCGGCGTATTCGGTCCCAGTCTGTTTATGGGTGCCATGTTGGGTGCTGCGGTGGGGATTATGGTCGAGGGCACAGGTATTTCCATATCAGGCATCTCCATTTACGCCATAGCCGGGATGGGTGCGACCGTTGCAACTGTTATTGGCGCCGTTTTCGCGGCCATCATTGCGATGATTGAAATGACGGGTAAATTGTCGAGCTCATTACCGGTGCTTTTTTCCGTCGCCTCAGCCTACATTGTCATTTACCTGTTCTCGCAAAGTTCCTTGTTGGTGAGGCAGTTAGATGGACGAGGTAAAAATCCCTTTGAAGAGATCCGCGCCAAAGATAAGAAATACGAGGGCTTCGAAACAAAACCCTAATGTTTGATAGGGGTGAGCTCGGTTGTAATCTTTCACAAAGCCACAGTACTTATGACTCTACCTATTAAGCCACCTTGCATAAATAAGCTGCTGGGTGGCTTTTTTTATGACCGACGATCGTGCGAAGCCCATTCATTCCGATCCTCGAGTTCGGGTAATTCCAGTAAATAGCCTTGCTGGCTCACCATACTCAAGTAAGTAATTATAAATGTACACGGTTGCATTTTTTACAAAAATCCAATCATTTTTTAGGTATAATAATATTAGAATACTAAAATATAGCCCAAAATCATGATTTACATAATTTATATGACTGTTTTATGATCAATTAAAGACCTTTTATGCTTTAAGTCGTAGAAATAGTGAGCTATTCGTATTGACAGTCTTCTGCAATTTTGATGTAATCGATTGCGTCCCATTGCTATAAAAATATAAGCAGTCAGGATCCGACCTAAATTCACCTGGAGCAAAGTATGATTAAAAATAATAAAAGACTAGCCGCGAAATTGGGAGCTTCACTCCTAGCAGTATCTCTGAGCTGTAGTGCCTTTGCAGTATCAATCGTTTCTTTCAACGGTCCCGCTGGCGAAGCCTACATTGGTAAGTTCATCAGTGGTATTAAAGACACTGCGGCCCTGAAGGGTTACAAGATCGACGTTTATGAAAATCAATTCAGCCAAGCTGAGCAAGACCAACAAGTACAGCAAGTACTTGCTGCAGGTGTCCTACCCGACGTATTTGTTTGGTGGCCTTCTGATGCAGTAGCCGGTTTAGGTTCGTTGCGTGCCCTTGCAAAAACGGGTGTGCCGGTTCTTAAGATTAACCAGTTGCCAAACGACCAAGACAAGCAATACATATTTGGCTTTGCTGGTCCAGATGATCGTTTACGTGCCCGCAATGCCGGCCTGATGATGGTTGAAGCCGCCAAGGCTGCTAAAGCTGCCGGCCAGACAAGCTTCAACGTAGTTGCAGTAACCTACCCACAAAGCTACGGCGGCTACGGTCTGTCTATCAATGCGTTTAACGATGCCATTGAGGGATCCGATCTGACTTTGATTGGCGAAGTTGATGAAGGTTTCGGTCAAGCAAACGGCTACAAAGGCGCTGCTAAAGTTATCGCTAAATTGCGTAACGAAGGTATCGATTTTGTATACGGCATGGATGATGCGATCTTAACAGGTGCCCTAAAAGCATTTGAAGAAGCCGGTTATGAAATGGGCAAAGACGTAATTGCTGTTGGTACCGTTTGTAATGGTGACCGTCAGTTAATTGAAGAAGGCAAGCAATACGGTACTACTCTCCAGTCGCCACTACATGAAGGCCAGCTCGTTATAAAAATGGTTGAAGAGTATATGGCTAATGGCAAGTTAGAGAACTATCTCAACTTTACGCCAAACCCATCTGTTACAGCTGCCAACATGGAAACTGTTGCTTTGAAAGGCTACGACGGCAAGGCATACACCATTGAAGAACTTTGTTCAGGTGCTTGGACTAATTAAGTTTTCTTTATAAAGCTTAAATATGACGAGTCGGCCGCCCGGTCGGCTCTTTAAAAAAATAAAAATATTGTTGGTTATTCCTATGTCTGCATGGCTTGAACTTAGAAACATCAAAAGAAGTTTTGGTTCCATACACGCACTTAAAGGTGTTGATCTGACAGTCGATCATGGTGAAGTGATAGGGCTAGTTGGAGAAAATGGTGCCGGGAAATCGACACTAATGAAGATTATGAGTGGCTTTGATAGTGAATTTAGTGGTGAAATCCTCGTTAACGGTGAAGAAGTTAATTTAAGTTCTCCTGCGAGGGCACGCTCACTCGGTATTGCTATTGCGCAACAAGAACTCAGTTTAATCCCAACGCTTAGCGTTGCTGAGAATATTTTTCTAGGTGGAGATCACGGTCCAGTAGTTGCCTCGTTGTCAAAGTTGGCCGCACTGGCATTGCCCAATTTACTTGAGGTAGGTCTTGACTACATATCCCCGACTACATTGGTCAGCCGCCTATCAGTGGGTGAACGTCACCTGGTAGAGGTAGCGCGATTAATTGCCCATAAACCGCAATTGCTCATACTCGATGAGCCTACCGCAGCGCTCGGTGAAGCGGACAGTCAACGAATATTGACGATGGTAAGTCGCCTCCAGTCCCAGGGTAAGTCAATCATATATGTATCTCATCGGATGAATGAGGTGTTTGAAATAACAACTCGGTGCACAGTGCTGAGAGACGGCCGTAGCGAAGCAACAGTCCCAACTGCTGAATTAGATACCAAGAAATTGGTCGCCTTAATGCTCGGACGTGAGCTCGGCGACATGTTTCCGAAACGTAAGTTTAAAAAAGATCTTGATGTGAAGTTTTCGGTTAAAAACCTTTGGCCTGACCGTGTTTTAGCGCCTGTTAGTTTTAATATCTATTCGGGTGAGATTCTGGGGTTAGCTGGTCAGCTGGGCAGTGGTGCAGGCGAAATACTCGCGGCCATGGCCGGTAACGCGCCAGTGCAGCAAGGTACTATTATGGAAATGGGCACCAACAAGGAATTCTTGCCTAAGTCGCCTAAGCAGGCAATAGAGCATGGTATTGGTTATTGCTCGCCGGACCGTAAGCACGACGGCCTATTCCTAGGTCGGCCTATTATTGAGAATTTGACCGCACCAAACATAAAGCGCGTTAGTAGTCGGGGTATCTTAAGTAAGATAAAAGAAACTACCTTAGCCTTAGAAATCGCCAAAGCTTTCACCATCGATGTTACTCGGCTTGAGCAAGAAGCGTCAGTTCTTAGCGGCGGCAATCAGCAGAAAGTAGCGCTCGGTAAGTGGTTATCAATTAACCCTCAGCTAATACTGATTGACGAGCCGACCCGTGGAGTTGATGTGGGTGCTCGCGCTGAAATCTACGCTAAATTGCGCGAGTTAGCGAATCAGGGTGCCGCCATTGTTATAGCCTCAACCGACTTATTGGAAATAACCCATTTGTCTGATCGAGTTTTAACTTTTTACAAGGGAGCCCTAGCACAAGAGTTGGTCGGCGAAGAAATTAGTTCCGATCGAATACTACATAACATCACGAACCCAGATCCAAGTGATCTTAAATTGGAGGTTGCATCGTGACTTCAACTACGCTGTCTAAGTCAAATAATAATGACGGTATCCAAGAAATAAGTTTCTTACAGAAATACGGTATAGCCTTGTTTTTGGGAATCCTAGCGATAATATTTGTTTACTATGCCATAACGACTCAAAACTATCTGACCTGGTTTAATTTCAAAACCATTATCAGAGATGCGGCCTTAGTTGGCATTATGGCAATTGGTCTTACCTTTGTGACGATTTCTGGCAACTTTTTTCTGTTATCCATGAAGGAAACCGCGGCCCTAAGCATCATTGCCTTTGCAATGTGCATGTCCAACGACTATGGCTTCTTTTTATCGCTGATGGCAGCGGTTCTAGTCGCAGTGGTTTCGGGCTCGATACAGGGTTTCTTGATCGGCTTGGGTGGCAATCCAATCGTGGTGACTTTGGGTGCAGCCGGTATTCTATATGGTCTGGCCGCTTGGTGGAGTGATAATTTGGTGATCTCATTTCGCCGGCCAAATGATGCTGAATGGCTCGGCACTGGTTCGGTTTTTGGAATCCCCAATATAACCATTGCCTTTGTTCTGATTGCCTGCCTTGCTGAATGGGTGTTACGTAAAACCAACTTCGGTCGACAGGTATATCTGATCGGGGCGAGTCGTGCCGCGGGTCGTGCGACTGGCCATGAAAACTTAATGATGGCGATAAAAGTGTGCATTATTGCTTCAGTTTGTTGTGCCTTTGTCGCGGTCGCCTTTTCGGCTCAGATGTCGAGCGCTCAAGCCAATTATTTCTCATCCTCCTTTGGCTCCAGTGGAGACTTTACTATTCTGGTTATCGCAACTGTCATGGTCGGAGGTAACTCAATTGTAGGTGGTTTTGGCTCGACCTTGCGAACCAGTTTGGGTGCGGTGTTCATTTCGTCAGTCGATAACCTAATGGTACTTCAGGGCTTTAATAGCGGCCCCCGGGTGTTATCTGTTGGTCTGATGATTGTTTTTAGCATCATAATTTTCGCCTACATTCGCCGCGGCTCACGCTCTGAAGGATAATTACAAATGTTCATTAAAAAAATATTTTCCAAAGACCCTGACCTAGCCTTTGCGGTGATACTCTCGGTACTCTTGTTTTCTATATTTGCGTTTTCTAATCCGCTGTTTTTTACGCTCAATACGGGCTTTGCCATTATGGAACGGTTTGCGGTGCTCGGGCTGGTCGGCTTAGCACTCACGTTGTGCATTATCGCAGGCGAGATCGACTTATCGATTGGCTCAAATGCTGCTTTGGCGGCGGTTATTGTAGTTCGCTTTGCTGATAGCCTTGGTGCGCCGACATCGATTCTTCTGGGTGTTACATGCGCTACCTTGATTGGCGCGACACAGGGCTATTTAATCGCTTATCTTAAAGTCAGAGCTATCGTCTTAACGGTGGGCACCCTCATGTTGTTGCGCGGGGTGTCTTTATTCGCCGCGGATGAGCGCACGGTGATGCTGACCGATTTTGCCGTAACCGATTTTATTCAAACGAAAATGGGTGTGTTCTTCTCGCCCGCATCGATACTGGTAATTGTGCTCTGTATTTTCGTTGGTCTATTCATGCGCTACACCAAATACGGTCGCGAAATCTACGCCATTGGCGGAGCTCGTAAAGAGGCCGTTGCCTCTGGTGTTAGCCTGACTCGACCGATGATCTTAGTCTTTGCCTTGTCCGGTTTCTGTGCCGGTGTCGGCGGTGCCATCATTGGCCTGCGCTCTGGCACAGCACAGCCGTTAGGGCTGCAGTACCTGCTCTTGGCCGCTACCGTTGCCGCTTTTATTGGTGGTGTGAGTATTCTTGGCGGAAAGGGTGGGGTAGTCGGTGCAATAGTCGGAACCCTAACGGTTAACTTTCTCAATACAGGGTTAGTATTTAACATAACCCCAGCCTACGTGGTGCAAATATATTTAGGAATATTGCTACTCACCGTTATTTTGTTTCAGACCATGTCCGTCATGTATGAAAAGAAATTGCAAAGGCGTCTGGTGCTCTTTGATACCGAGCAATTACGAAGAAAATTGATCGCTACTACAACCAAACAATAATAATTATCTATTGAGGAATGAAACCATGTCACAACGTCTAGCTGGAAAGAATGTATTGATTACCGGAGCAGCCCAAGGTATGGGCGCGGCTGTAGCTGAAGAATACGCACGTCATGGTGCAAAGGTCTGTGTTGCAGATTTAAATATCGAAGGCTGTGAAGCCGTTGTTGCGCGTATCAAGGCTCAAGGTGGCGAAGCCATCGCCGTGCGTTTAGATGTCACCAATCGTGAGCAAATGACGGCGGCTGTTAAAGCGACCGTTGATGCCTTTGGCAGCCTCAATATTATGCTGAACAATGCTGGTATCAATAAGCCGATGATGTTCTTGGATATTACCGAAGACAATTGGAACCAGATCATGAAGGTCAATGCCTGGGGTGTTCTGGTCGGTATGCAGGAAGCCGGCAAGCAGATGATTGCTCAGGGTAAAGAAAACGGTCCATACAAAATCATCAATGTTGGCTCCATCTTGTCGCGCCAAGCATTTGATGATGTTGTGCCATATTCTTGTTCGAAGCATGCGGTTCTAGCCATGATTAACGGCGGCGCCAAAGCCCTGGTAGACCATAACATCACCGTAAACGGCTACGGCCCAGGTGTTGTTCGAACAGAACTGTGGGAACAGCTTGATAAGGACCTGGTCGCTATCGGTAAGTTTGAAAAAGAAGGCGATTCTATGGATGAGCTGGCCAAAAACATGATTCTGATGAAGCGCTATTCGTATCCCAAAGATGTTGTTGGCACCGCAGTGTTTCTGGCGGCCCCAGATTCAGATTATATGACCGGTCAGTTGTTGATGATCGACGGCGGCATGGTAATTCAATAACAACTAAGGGTTAGACATATGGCTATTATAACTCCAAGTGATAACGGAATTATCACGAACCCTGACCTGGACCCCCGCTGGGATTGGGAGCGTCCAATCCCGTCTCCGGGACGGATGAATGTCGACTTTGAAGAGCGTGTTGATTTCAGTCGCTTACATCGTTACCGGGTCGCACGAGCACGCACCGCCCTAGAAGAGTCTGATCTTGGCGCAATGCTTTGTTTCGACAACAACAATATTCGTTACCTCACCAGCAGTGTTATTGGCGAGTGGTCACGTGATAAGTTTGCTCGCTATGCTCTGTTTACGGGTAACTCGGATCCCTATTTGTGGGACTTCGGCAGCGCCGCAGCGCACCATCGTCTGCACAACCCTTGGTTCGAACCCGACCATTGGCGTGCCGGTATGTTGGGTCTGCGCGGTTCGGTCGGTGAAGAGGCTGGTTTGTTTGCAAACGCGGCTAAAGAAATTGCCGATCTGTTACGCCAAGAAGGCGTTTTCGATATGCCGATCGGTGTGGACGTTTGTGAACCTCCGATGCTGTTTGCTTTGCAGCAGGAAGGGCTTGACGTGCGTGACGTTCAACAGGTTATGTTGAATGCCCGACAGATTAAAAGCATGGATGAAATCATCCTGTTGAACCAGTCCGCGTCTATGGTCGATGGTGCCTATCATTTAATTGCCGAGGAGCTTAAGCCTGGCAAACGTGAAAACGAAATGGTCGCACTCGCCAATAAGTTTTTGTATGACAATGGTTCAGACGATGTTGAAGCGATTAATGCGGTGTCGGGTGAGCGTTGTTCACCCCATCCCCATAATTTCACCGACCGGATGTATCGCCCTGGCGATCAAGCATTCTTTGATATTATTCAGTCGTATATGGGTTATCGAACCTGTTATTACCGTACCTTGAACGTCGGTAGTAAAACTCAGGCGCAAGTGGATGCCTACGCCAAAGCGCGTGAGTGGATCGACAATGCCATTGCTCTGGTTAGACCAGGCATGACGACCGATAAGATTGCGGCCGTTTGGCCTCGAGCACAGGCCTTCGGCTTCGACTCTGAAATGGAAGCCTTTGGCCTCCAGTTTGGTCACGGCCTTGGTTTGGCGTTGCATGAACGGCCGATCATTAGTCGTTTAGTGTCTTTCGAGAATCCGTTTGAATTGAAAGAAGGCATGGTTTTCGCGCTTGAAACCTACTGCCCAGCCGCTGACGGCAATGGAGCCGCACGAATTGAGGAAGAAATCGTCGTAACCGCCACCGGTTGCCGAGTTATTACTCTGTTCCCTGCCCAAGATTTATTTGTCGCAAATGCTTATTAATTAACAGCCATCGTTAAAGTTGAAAACCCTGCCAGTGATAGCTATATCGCTGGCAAGGTTGAGGAAACCATATGCCTATATATACCTACGAATCAGTAGAAACCGGTGAACGCTTTGACTTCACCCAAAAAATGGACGAGCCCCGTTATACCAGCCATCCGGACTCCGGCGAGGAAATGATACGCGTTATCGTAGCCGGCTTTTCGATTCGCTATAACGGCATTCGCGAGCATGTAAAGGTTAACAAAAAACTGCCAGCAGCAACCGCCTGCGGTTGTGCTTCGAATGTGGCTTTAGCCAAGAAAATGTTTCAAAACACTAGAGAAACACCGGCCTATGGTTCTGTTTCAAGTCGGCGCACGGTAACCGGTGGCGTGACCGCTTCGCCTAAATTGATCGGCGGGAAAAGTCACAGTCATACTCACGGTCCTAGCTGTAACCATAAGCACTAATTTATATAGAGAATTTAAAATGGCAACTTTAACAAAAAAAGATACGCCGCGTTTGCTCCAAGCGTATCGACAGATGGTCACTATACGAGAATTTGAAAACAACGCGAACGATCTCTACCTCGGCGCTAAGATGCCCGGCCTGACCCATATGTACAGTGGCCAGGAAGCGGTCGCCGTGGGTATTTGTGAAGCGTTGAAAAAGACCGATTACATCACCAGTACCCACCGAGGCCACGGTCACTGTGTTGCCAAGGGTGCAGACTTAAAGCTGATGTTCTGCGAACTGCTCGGTAAAGAAGAAGGTTACTGTCGCGGCAAGGGTGGCTCAATGCACATTGCCGATCAAAGCATGGGCAACCTGGGCGCGAATGCCATCGTTGGTGGCAGTGCCGGTATTGCAACGGGTGCCGCCTTGACCTCAAAAATGCTTGGTAAGGACGATGTCACGGTTTGTTTCTTTGGCGATGGCGCGCTCGGACAAGGCCTTCTGTATGAAGTGATGAACATGGCCGCACTGTGGAGCCTGCCGGTGATCTACGCCTGTGAAAACAATCTCTACGGCGAATATACCCATGTCGATGAAATGGCCGCAGGTGCTATTACCGCGCGAGCCGAAGCCTTTGGCATCGAGGCGCATCGAGTCGATGGCCAGGATTTTGTCGCGGTAAATGAGTTGTCCGAAAAGTTGGTCGCGCGCGCTCGTAACGGTGAGGGTCCATTCTTTATCGAATTAGCAACCTACCGCTATCATGGTCATCACGTGGGCGACATTAACCGGGCCTATTATCGCACCAAAGAAGAAGAGCAGCATTGGAAAGAAGATCGCGATCCGATCAGCATCCTAGCTCAGGCCCTTGTGGCCAAAAAGCTGGTTGCTCAGAGCGAGCTGGATGCGATCAATAGCGACGTTAAGAAAGCAGCCGAAGACGCCGTTGCTTATGCCTTAGCCGCGCCGTATCCAGATGAGTCTGAAGTCAATATGCATGTGTTTGCAGACAGTAAGGTGGAGAATTAGCATGAGAACTATTACTTGGTCGCAAGCAATGAACGAAGCCATCGCTGAAGAAATGCGCCGTGACGAGCGTGTATTTATCTTGGGTGAAGATGTCGCTGAAGCCGGCACCCCGTTTAAAGTCACCTCAGGTCTGGTTGAAGAATTTGGTACGCAACGCGTGTTAGACACACCTATCTCAGAGCCTGGTTTTATGGGCATGGCCGTGGGTGCGGCGATGACCGGTATGAGGCCCATTGTCGATCTGATGTTTGGTGATTTTATCTACCTGATTATGGATCAATTGGCTAACCAGGCGGCCAAGCAACATTATATGTCCGGTGGCACTCTTACCGTGCCATTGGTCGTTCGGACCAATATGGGTGCCACGCGCCGCAGCGCCGCGCAGCATAGTCAGAGCCTGCAAGCCTTGGTCGCGCATATACCGGGCTTGAAAGTGGCTATTCCGTCTACGCCGTACGAAGTGAAAGGCCTTATGAAGGCTGCGATCCGCGACAACAATCCGGTGATCATCTTCGAAGACAAGTTGTCCTACCAGATGAAAGGTGAGGTACCGGAAGAGGAATACATCATCCCATTAGGCCAAGCCAACGTGGTGTCTCAGGGCAACGATATCAGCCTGATCGCAACCTCGTCGATGGTCCAAGTCTGTGAAGCCGCGGCCGTCGCCTTAGCGCGTCAAGGTATCAGTGCTGAAGTCATTAGTGTTAGAACGATTTCGCCACTCGATGACGCCACCTTAGTGAATTCGGTTAAGAAAACCGGTCGAGCGATCGTTGTCGATCAGGGCCACCAAAGCTTTGGCGTAACCTCGGAAATTGTCGCACGACTGAACGAGCAGGCGTTCTATTACCTCGACGCTCCGCTGACTCGAATTGGCGCCATGGATGTTCCGATCCCATTCTCGCCGGCCTTAGAGGATCTAACAGTTCCTACCGTTGAAGGTGTTACGGCTAGAGCCATTCAGTTAGTCACAGGGGTATTGTAATGTCTTTTGAGATTATCATGCCGGTGCTCGGTATGAATCAAGACACTGGCATCATCGCGCAATGGCTGAAGAAGCCCGGCGAGTGGGTGTCATCTGGCGACGCAGTCTTGTCCGTTGAAACGGATAAGGCCGTCCAGGATATCGAAACGCGTCATGAGGGTTATTTGTCGCACGTTAAATACGAAGAGGGCGCCGAGGTACCGGTGGGTGATGTTATTGCGCAACTGACTGCCACGCCTGAGGAAAGCACCGCTTCGGCGAGTGCGGCCCCGGCCGTGAGTGCCGCGCCAGTGCCGGCAGTCGAAAAGCCCGTAGCAGCGCCTGCTCCTATTGCCGCCGTAGCGGATGTACCGAAAGCACCCGTGCCGATCCAGCAATCCAGCACGGGTAAGATACTTGCGTCACCCAAGGCAAAAGCCTTGGCCAGTGAACGCAATATCGCCTTGGCGGATATCGCATCCTCTGGCATAGCGCAACCCTTCCATGCGCACGATGTCGTCAATTATGTCCCTATGAAAGCGACTGCGAAGTCACGTTCGAAGGTGAGTGTGAAAGTTGCACCCGAGGCATTGGTTGCGATGGAGCAGTGGCTCGGCGCAGAAGGCTTTACCATCACTCGAGCAGAATTATTAGCCGTTATGACCGCGGGCGCGTTGCGCTTCACCCAGGCCATTGAGTCCGATTCTGACTGTTATGTGACCTTGGCCGCTGACGAGACCAGCATTCTGAATCCAGATCGCGCGGGCTTGTCCGGTATTGAGTTAATAACCTCTGCAGTCGACAGTACAGTGAGTTTGTGGAATTTCACCGATTCACCGATTGCCAGTTTTTCAGATGACAATCATGCTGGCATCAGTATCGCATTCTTCGGCAAATCCGAATGGACCGTGGACCTGAACTACGATTCTGAGGTAATAAACGCCAAGCAAGCCGTCGCGCTGCTGTCAGAATTAGTGCTGCGTTTCTCCCAGCCTCTGCGTCAATTATTATAGGATTAGTGTTGTGACAGACTTTAAGAACCAATTGTATATAAACGGGGCTTGGCGAGACTCAGCCTCAGGCGCGGTATTTGATGTCATCAATCCGTTTGACGAGTCGGTGTTAAGCCAATGTGCCTCGGCCGAGGTTGCCGATGCACAGGACGCGCTGACCGCGGCGGCCAATGCCGCACCCGTCTGGCGCGGTATGACGCCGCGACAACGCAGTGTGATTTTGCGCAAAGCCTTTGATCTGATGACGGCCCGTTTGCCGGAATTTGCTGAGCTCATCACCCTGGAAAATGGCAAGGCGAAAACCGATGCAATGGGCGAGGCGACCTACGCCGCCGAATTTTTCCGTTGGTTCTCCGAAGAAGCGGTTCGAGCCGATGGCAACCTTACCATGGCCCCTGCCAGTGGTGCTCGGATCCTGGTGCATCAGAAGCCAGCCGGTATTGCTTACCTAATAACCCCGTGGAATTACCCAGCAGCAATGGGCACTCGTAAAATAGCACCGGCGCTCGCCGCCGGCTGCACGGTTATTGTTAAGCCTGCGAGTGAAACTCCGCTGTCATTGTTGGCTTTGGCGGCTTTATTGGAAGAAGCCGGCGTACCGGCCGGCGTGGTCAATATCCTGCCGTCGCAGAAGCCCGCGGAAATCTCCGAAGTTATTATGAATGATCCTCGGGTTCGCGTGGTGTCATTCACCGGATCAACGGGTGTTGGTCGCAACCTATTGAAGCTGGCTGCCAATCAGGTACTGACCCCTGCTATGGAGCTGGGCGGTAATGCGCCCCTACTGGTGCTGCACGACGCCGATATCGATGTGGCGGTTGAAGGTGCCATGCTGGCCAAGATGCGCAATATGGGTGAAGCCTGTACGGCGGCCAATCGACTGTACGTGCACGCATCGATAGCCACTGAGTTTACCGAAAAACTGTCCGCAGCAATGGGCAAGTTAACCGTCGGCAACGGCTTGGAAGCGGGCATCGATGTGGGTCCGCTAGTCAATGCCGCCACGCGCGACAAGGTCAGTGCCTTTGTGCGTGACGCGGTTGAAAAGGGCGCAAAAATTGAGGTCGGTGGTGTGTTACCAACCGGGCCGGGCTATTTTTATCCGCCCACGGTTCTGAGTAACGTGCCCGACAATGCGTTGTGCCTTGATGATGAAATTTTTGGACCGGTTGCGGCGATTCAAACCTTTACCGATGAACAGGCGATTATCGCGAAGGCCAATGATACCGAATACGGTTTAGTGGCCTATGTGTTCACCGAGGATCTAAAAAGAGGTCTGCACATCAGCGAGCAGCTTGAGTTTGGTATGGTTGGCTTAAATCGCGGTTTGGTTTCGGATCCCGCGGCACCCTTTGGTGGTGTTAAGCAGTCTGGACTGGGGCGCGAAGGCGGCCACGAAGGCTTGATGGAATTTATGGAAACTCAATACATATCGACGGTTTGGTGAGCGCAATGATTAAAATGATACCGGACGGGTCTCCGTCACAACGAGCGCGGAGCTTTGCCGGTCATTCGGTCAAGGCGACGCCAGACGGCCAGCAATATTGGCAGGTCGATCACAGCCAGTATGGTGCGGTGACTGAAGTACCGATGTCCAAGATGGCCTTGGTGTCGGCTGGCAACCTGCAAGCATCGATCCAATTGATTCCCAGCGTGACCCATGGCGACAAAGCCTCTGTGGACTTGCTGGAGCAATTTCGCAAGGGCCTAAAAGGCGAAATGCAGGCGCGCGGTGTGAAATTGTCGGTGCTGGCATTTTTGGTTAAGGCGTTGGCCAAGGCATTGCAAGAGATGCCCAAGTTCAATACCTCACTAAGTGCAGACGGTCAAACGCTCATCCAAAAGCACTATGTGCACATCGGCATCGCCGTTGACACCGACTATGGCTTAGTTGTACCCGTGATTCGCAATGCAGACCAAAAGGGAATTGTGGCCATCGCTGAGGAAATTAATGTTCTAGCGTTGGCAGCCAAATCGAAGCGCCTAAAAGCCGAGCAGATGGGTGGCGCATCGATGTCGATCACCAGTTTGGGCAATATCGGTGGCACCTATTTTACCCCCATCGTCAATCCGCCCGAGGTCGCTATCCTGGGTGTTACGCCCATGGTCACGGAACCGGTTTGGAACGGCACCGAGTTTTTGCCGGAATTGCGTTTACCACTGGATCTCAGTTACGACCATAGGGTTATTAACGGAGCAGATGCGGCTCGGTTCACACGTCAAATTTGCAAATATTTGACCGAACCTCAACGACTGATGGTGTAAGGCGAGATGAAAACAGAATTATTAGTAATAGGCAGTGGTCCTGGCGGGTATGCGGCGGCCTTTCGCGCGGCAGATCTGGGGCTTAATGTTGTTTTAGTCGACAAACGCGACTCCATCGGTGGCGTGTGTCTAAATGAAGGCTGTATCCCCTCCAAGGCACTGCTGCATGTTGCTGAGGTAATTCGCGAAGCCAAGCATGCCTCGGAACTCGGGATCACCTTCTCCGAGCCTGAGATCGACTTGGATAAGGTGCGCGCTCATAAGGACTCGCTGGTCGGTAAGCTGACCGGGGGTCTGGGTGGAATCGCGCGTCGACGCAAGGTCACCGTGCATCAAGGGGAAGCACGCTTTACCGGCCCCAATAGTGTGTCGGTCGAGGGTGAAACTATTGATTTCGACCACGTCATTATCGCGGTCGGATCGACCCCGGTCAGTCTACCGAACTGGCCAGTGGATGCCCGTATTTGGGATTCGACCCGAGCGCTGGAATTGCCTGAAATACCGAAGCGGTTGACCATTGTGGGCGCCGGTATTATCGGCTTAGAGATGGCAACCCTGTACGCTGCCTTAGGCAGTAAGGTGACTCTAGTAGAGTTAGCCGATACAATGCTGCCCGATGCGGATGCTGAATCTGCGAAGGTGTTACATAAGGCAATGGTCCAGCAGGGCTGTGAGTTCCATTTTGGCACTGCAGTTGTTGATATTGAAACCAGCAGCGCCGGGATCCGCCTAACAACATCAAAAGACACGACAATTGAAGCGGATATTGTCATTTCTGCCGTCGGTCGACGATCTAACGCGGGCAAGGTAAATATTGAGGCCAGCGGTTTAACCCTAAGTCGCGGCGATATTATTGATGTCGATGCGCAAAGCAGAACCGCCGTGCAGCACATCTTTGCCATAGGGGATGTCACGGGTATGCCGATGTTGGCCCACCGAGCCACGCATCAAGGCAAGATCGCCGCCGAAGTGATCGCGGGTCACCAGGTTCAGCTCAATACTCAGCTGATACCGTCTGTTGCCTATACTTCACCGGAATTCGCTTGGATTGGTTTCAGTGTAGAAGAAGCAAAAACAGCCGGGTATCAGGCCAAATCGTCAAGTTTTCCTTGGTTGGCGAGTGGTCGTAACCTGGCCTCGGGCGGGCAGGATGGCTTGACCAAGCTGGTGTACGACGAGCCGACAGGGCGCATATTGGGTGGTTCACTGGTAGGCAAAAACGCCGGTGAGCTGTTGACCGAAGTCACTTTGGCGATTGAAATGGGCGCGACGTTGGAGGATTTGGCATTGACCATACATGCCCACCCGACATTGTCTGAAACCGTAGCGTTTGCGGCAGAAAGGGCGTTAGGAAGCCTCACCGACTTATAACTTGGAGTAGAGTTGAAGATGTCTAAATATGGGCGAGTTCGAATAAAAGACATCGCAAAGCAGCTGGATTTAAGCACAGCGACGGTTTCTCGGGCATTAAACCCAGAGACAGAACATATGGTGGGTAAGGACCAAGTGAAGCGGGTACGAGACTGTGCCCGTGAGCTTGGCTATATACCCAATCTAGCCGCGGCAGCTCTGCGCAATCAAAAAACCCATGTTATCGGCGTGGTCATTCCCGATATTCTCAATCCGGTGTTTCCGCCCATGATCAAGGGCATCCAAAGCTACTTGTTTACCCAAGGCTATATCACTATTTTTGTGTTTAGTAATAATAACCAAGAGGAGGCCTTGGAAGAGGTTCGCCGTCTAGCGATGCGTAACGTTGATGGCCTGATCCTGGGGAGTGCATTCTTAGATGATCGTAGTGTCAGCGAATGCCTGTTGCAGGAAATACCGCTCGTCTTGGCCAATCGGTCAATTCAAGAAGGTCATTTGGTGCACCAGGTGTTAAGCGATGATCAGCATGGCATGGAGTTGGCAATCAACCACTTGATTTCATTGGGTCATCGTCACTTGGCCCACTTCGCCGGTCCCGATACCATTTTACAGGGCTTAAAGCGACGCCAAGCCTTCGAGTGGTTGTGCCAGCAAAATAATATCGAGTTCGATATTATTGATTGTGATCAAGATGAAACCTTTGCCTTCAGTGTCGATGCCGGTCGGGAGGGGGCGCTCGATTACCTAGAATCGGGTGGCAAGGCCACGGGCTGGATTGCAGCCAACGACCTAATGGCCATCGGCGCGATTGAAACCTGTCGCAAATTGAATATCCAGATTCCTAAAGACATTTCGATCTGCGGATTCAATGATATGCCTATGGCCGACATTGTAAATCCATCTCTGACCACGGTATCGGTTCCGTTCCAAGAGATCGGAGAACAGGCTGCTCGAATGTTGGTCAAAGAAATCGGCTCTCCCTGGCCGAGTAAGCAGCGTTGGCTTATTGCACGGCATTTGGTGGTGCGCGAGTCGACGGCAAAGGCCTGAGCAAAACACCCTACCAGGCTTTTTGTACTAATCTTGCTAATTGATCTGTTCGACCCCTCCTTTAAATTTAGACATTGCTCGGGCCTGCGCTTGGAAGCCGGAGGGCCAAGGGGGTAAAAGCCCAAAATCATGCACTCCCCCGGTTGCCACCAATCTCTGGGTGGACAAGATTATTCAGAACAGGCCGCTCCACCGGCCGCCAATATTCACTCGTATGAGAGACGTAAACCAATTGTGATGGGCAGGGGGCTCCTATAGACTGTCAGCCGATATTACGCGATGGAATTGCACTCTATTCATGAAGGTAGTCAAAATAAAATGGGTCATTTTGCTAGTGATCAGCTACAGCCTAGCCTTGGCTGCTCTCGCGCCGCTACAGTGGTTATTGCCATTGGCCGGGCCGAGGTTGGCCAGTTTGGGTGTGACGCTGGAAGAGCCCGACGGCACCTTATGGCAAGGTGAATCACTGGTCCGCTTAAAATCCTACGGTTATGTCAAAGTCGACTGGGATGTTCAGTTGCTTGGTCTGTTGTCCCTTAAATTGCCGGTCCAGATCAGTGTGCAAAATGCGCAAATGGCGGTAACGGGTCGACTACTGGTCAAGCCCGCCGGCTTGGCGATCGAGAATCTAACCGGCTACCTCGATGACACCCTGTTTGCCCCCATTTACAGCTCCTATAAGGCAAGCCTTTCTGGTCGGTTGCAGTTGGACTCAGTGTCTGCCGAGGTTGGTTGGGGCAAACAATTGGGTGCCTTGCATGGATCCCTGACCTGGTCTGGGGGGCCGGTCGGCATACCCATGGGTCGCACCGTGCAGAATTATCAGGTGCCGACGCTGTTTGGGCAGTTGGCCTCAAACGATCAGGGCTGGACCCTCAGGGTGCAGGGCGAGCGGCAACAAGATTATATAAATATAGCGTTGACGCCGGCCGGTCTGGCAACCCTGACTGTGCAGCGCACCTTAGCCGAGGATATGGCGATTCGGGTGCCCGGCAATGGCACGACCCTGTTCGATATTTCCCAGCAGGTGTTTTAATGGATATTAAAGCCCAACT
>Ga0075467_10001289_pt1 | contig 20690 bp, 13 predicted proteins | sample DEB08_DNA_9_FD_75067 | JGI IMG/M metagenome (GOLD analysis project Ga0075467, IMG submission 75067) | Aqueous microbial communities from the Delaware River and Bay under freshwater to marine salinity gradient to study organic matter... | ecosystem: Environmental > Aquatic > Marine > Coastal ... | reverse complement strand
TAAGGTATAAAGTTCTCAAAACGAGTACAAAGGTACGGAAAATGTTGGTTGAATATATTTTACAATTTAAAAACCTATACATTTTACGACCTTCGTCGAAATGACGGGATTTTTTAAGTTTTAGATTATCTGTTAATTGACGTATAATTTGTAAATTCCCATATTTTGCCATAACATTACAACCATATTTTATACTAAAAATGCACTAAAAAATGAAAGAATTAAATCCGTTGGAAATGGCAGATTGGCAAATTGCAGAAGCTGCTGAAGCCAACATGAAAACTATTTATGAACTTGGCGATATCTTAGGATTAGAAAAAGAAGAAGTTTTACCTTACGGTCATTATATCGGCAAAGTTGACGGACAGCGTATCTTAAATCGCTTAGAAAATCGACCGAATGGAAAATATATCGACATTACAGCGATCACACCAACACCTTTAGGCGAAGGAAAATCAACTACAACCATCGGTTTATTGCAAGGTTTGGGCGTAATTGGCAAGAAGGCATCTGCAGCTATTCGTCAGCCTTCGGGCGGGCCAACTTTTAATATTAAAGGCTCGGCTGCTGGTGGCGGTTTGGCACAATGTGTTCCGTTGACGGATTTTAGTTTGGGTTTGACAGGTGATATTGATGCGATTGAAAAAGCTCATAATCTGGCGATGGTGGCGTTGACGGCTCGTATGCAGCATGAGTTTAATTACAGCGATAAATTTTTGGAAAAACGGGATATTACTCGTTTAAATATCGATCCTCGAAATGTCGAAATTGGTTGGGCGATTGATTTTTCGGCTCAGGCATTGCGTCAAATAATGATTGGTTTGGGTGGAAAACGGGACGGTTTTATGATGGAATCTGGGTTTCAAATTACGGTCTCGTCAGAATTAATGGCAATTTTGGCAATAGCCAAAGATTTAAAAGATATGCGGGAGCGTATTGGTAAAATGATTGTTGCTTACAACAAACGTGGTAAACCAATTACGACTGAAGACTTGGAAGTTGCCGGTGCAATGACGGCAATTATGGCTAAGACGATTATGCCGAGTTTGGTGCAAACGATTGAAGGGCAGCCTGTTTTTGTTCATGCCGGGCCTTTTGCTAATATTGCGATTGGACAATCGTCGATTACAGCTGATTATTTAGGTTTAAAATTAGCGGATTATCATTTGACAGAAAGTGGCTTTGGTGCAGATATCGGTTTTGAAAAATTCGTTAATTTGAAATGCCGATTTAGCGGTTTAAAACCTGATTGTGCAGTGATTGTGGCGACAGTTCGAGCCTTGAAAATGCATGGTGGCGGTCCAAGCGTAAAACCTGGTAAAGCTTTGGATAAAGCTTATACCGAAAAAAATATGGAACTCTTAGAAGCTGGGATGTCCAACTTAATGGCACATATCGAAACGGTGCAATCTGTTGGTGTCACGCCTGTGGTTTGTATTAATCATTTTTATACGGATCATGATGAAGAGATTGATTTGATTCGTAAAGCTGTCGAAGCAAAAGGTGTTCGAGTAGCGGTTTCAAAACACTGGCTAAAGGGTGGGGCAGGAGCGATCGAATTAGCGGAAGCTGTTGTCGCAGCCTGCGAAGAGCCAAGTAACTTTCAATATTCTTATCAATCAGATGATACGATTATTGAAAAAATAGAAGCCTTGACTAAACAAGTTTATGGTGGTGATGGCGTTGATTTTTCTGACGAGGCAAAGCAAAAAATTACAAAATTACAAGAAGATGAAAACCTTAAAGATTTAGGGGTTTGTATGGTGAAATCGCATTTAAGTTTATCGGATAATCCGAACTTAAAAGGTCGCCCGACAGGTTGGCGTTTGCAAGTGCATGATGTAAAGGTTTTTCAAGGTGCAGGTTTTATTGTGCCGATGGCTGGAACGATAAAATTAATGCCAGGAACTGGTTCTAATCCCAATTTTAGGCGAATTGATGTTAATGTAGAAACTGGGAAAGTAACAGGCTTATTTTAGAATACCTTGATACGAATTACATAGATTTTGATTTTAAAAATGGTTTTCTGGCTTTCGAGCGAGAGAACCATTTTTTTAGTGGTCACAATAGCTTTGCAGCAGGGGATACTGAAAAGGTTATAAGTTTAACTTGTATGAGTTGTTAGTATATAAATATCAAGAAGAATGCTGATGAAACGGATTGTAATAATTAAAATTAGGTTTAAAAATTAGAGGCGTGTATATGTTCTTATTGTGGAAAACAAAAAAGGTACGCCAAAGACGCACCTTAAAAAGTAGATATGGAATAATATCATAAAAAGCTAAAAGGGTGAAATAGAAGTAACCACACGTTACATGTGTGGAACTGCACTTAAACTCAACTTGCTTTCATCTCTCGCTTCCAATAGACTTTCACCCATCAAAAATTCATCAACCTTTCTCGCGGCCTCACGACCTTCCGCAATCGCCCAAACGACCAAAGATTGACCACGACGCATGTCGCCTGCGGTAAAGATTTTTTCAACCGAAGTTTGGTAATCGTCTGCTTGTACATTGCCACGATTATCTAATTCAACTTTGAGTTGTTGTAGCATGCCGTCATGTAGCGGATGAACGAAACCGATAGCTAACAAGGCTAATTCGCAAGGGATTTCACGTTCAGTGCCTTCTACTTCGACGAAAGTCGAGCGGTCATTTTCGCCTACTTTCCACTCAATATCAACCAATTTGACGGCTTTCAAATTGCCCTTTTTATCACCGATAAATTCTTTGGTTAGAATCGCCCATTTACGGTCGCAACCTTCTTCATGCGAACTTGAAGTCCGTAATTCCATGGGCCACAATGGCCAAGGCGTACTTTCTGCACGTTCGTTTGGCGGTTTGACTAAGAGTTCAATTTGCGTAACCGATTTTGCTTTGTGACGGTTAGATGTACCGACACAATCCGAACCGGTATCTCCACCACCGATGACTAAAACGTTTTTGTCTGTTGCCATGATTTCTGCTTCTTTTGCGATTTCATCACCAGCGACACGTTTGTTACTTTGCGTCAAAAAGTCCATCGCAAAATGAACGCCTTTGAAGTGACGACCTTTAATCGGCAAATCTCTCGGCACGGTCGAACCACCACATAAAACCACAGCGTCGAAGTTGTCTGTCAAGTCTGTTACAGGCATATTGACACCGATGTTGGCGTTGGTTTTGAAGACGATACCTTCCTCTTCCATCAAAGCGATTTTTCTATCAATTGTCCATTTTTCTAATTTAAAATCAGGAATCCCGTAACGTAAAAGCCCACCGATTCTGTCTGCACGCTCAAAAACGGTGACTAAGTGTCCTGCTTTATTTAGCTGTGCGGCAGCCGCCAGGCCTGCTGGTCCTGAACCGACGACGGCAACCGTTTTACCGCTTCTTTCTATTGGCGGATTAGCTTTGGCATAACCTAATTCATACGCTTTTTCGGCAATTGATTTTTCAATATGCTCAATCGCAACAGGGGGCTGATTAATGCCCAAAACACAAGCTTTTTCGCAAGGTGCTGGACAAATTCGACCGGTAAATTCTGGAAAATTATTCGTGCTGCTCAATATCTCGAATGCGTATTCCCAATCTTCATTGTAAACAGCATCATTAAACTCTGGAATGATGTTTCCTAGCGGGCAGCCATTGTGACAAAATGGAACGCCACAGTCCATGCAGCGTGATGCTTGTGTTGCCGTTTTTTCGTCTGAAAACGGCTGATATAAATCGTTGTAGTCCTGTACTCGTTCTTCGACAGGACGATATTTTGGTAATTCTCTTGTATGATTCAAGAATCCTTTTGGATTTCCCATTTTTCTTTTTTTAATGATTTAAATAACGAAATTGAACAAAGTACAAAGGCAAAACTAAAATACTTGCCGTCATTCCTGTGCAGGTCCTGTGGAGGGCAGGAATGACGGAGTTTTACTGGCTTTTAAGCAGCAGCTAATTCCTCTACTTTTGTTTTTTGCTCCGCTTTCTTTGCCAATGCTTTTTTATAATCTCTCGGCATGACTTTCACGAAATGCTGACTTTCCGTTTCCCAATTTTCTAAAATGTGTTCTGCTACTTCACTTTTTGTAAACTGAAAATGCTTTTCGATTTTGGCTTGTAATAACTCCGAATCCTCATTAGAAAGAGGATCTAAGTCAACCATTTCTGGATTACATTTTTCGTTGAAATCACCATTTTTATTATAAATAAAAGCCATTCCGCCACTCATTCCTGCGGCGAAGTTTTTGCCAGTTTCGCCCAAGACGATAACCAAACCACCAGTCATATATTCACATCCGTGATCACCAATACTTTCAACGACTGCTTCAACGCCAGAATTACGCACACAGAAACGTTCACCGGCTTTTCCATTGATGTAGGCTTGACCAGAAGTTGCACCATAAAAGGCGACATTTCCGATAATCATATTGTCGGCCGCTTTGAATTTTGCGGTTTTGTCAGGGTGAATAATCAACCTTGCCCCCGATAAACCTTTTCCAAAATAGTCATTAGCTTCGCCTTCGATTTTTAGCTGCAAACCTTTCGCTCCGAAAGCTCCGAAACTTTGTCCTGCTGAGCCTTTGAAGTTAAATTTAATCGCACCTTCTGCTAATCCTTCTTGACCATAGCGTTTTGAAATCTCATTAGAAATAATCGCACCGACCGAACGATTGGTATTTTGAATTTTTAAATCCACTTGCATATTTTGACCAAACTCCAAAGCGTGTCTAATTACTTTCAACATCTTCCAATCCAAAACATTATCAATGCCGTGATCTTGTTCTGATGTTTTGTAATGTGTCGTTCCCTCGATCGGATATTGATACAAAATTGGAGACAAATCCAAGTTTTTATATTTCCAATGTTCGATATTCTCCCGAACTTTTAACAATTGCGTTTGACCAACCATTTCGTTTACCGTTCTAAAGCCTAATTCTGCCATAATTTCACGAAGGTCTTGAGCCAAAAACGTAAAGAAATTGATTAAATATTGTGGATCGGCATTGAAGCGTTTCCGCAATTCAGGGTCTTGCGTTGCGATACCGACCGGGCAAGTATTCAGGTGACATTTCCGCATCATAATACAACCTTCGACCACCAAAGCAGCCGTTGCGATTCCCCATTCTTCTGCACCCAAAAGCGTTGCAATCGCTAAGTCACGACCAGTTCGCATTTGTCCATCAGTTTGAACGGTCACCCTATCTCGCAACTTATTTTTAATCAATGTTTGATGCGTTTCTGCCAAACCTAATTCCCACGGCAAACCTGCGTGACGAATCGAGGAAATCGGCGAAGCACCAGTTCCGCCATCGTGGCCAGAAATCAAGATTGCGTCCGCATGAGCTTTCGTAACACCCGAAGCGATAATTCCGACACCAGCTTTTGATACTAATTTTACGTTGATTCGAGCTGCACGATTGGCATTTTTTAAATCAAAAATTAATTGTGCCAAGTCTTCAATCGAATAAATATCGTGATGTGGCGGCGGAGAAATCAACCCAACGCCAGGCGTAGAATGCCGTACTTTTCCAATCCAATCATCTACTTTATGACCTGGTAATTGTCCACCTTCGCCTGGTTTTGCACCTTGTGCCATTTTGATTTGAATCTCATCGGCATTCGTCAAATAGTGACTAGTCACACCGAATCGACCAGAAGCGACCTGCTTCGTCGCCGAGCGTTCGGAGTCGCCATTTTCTTTAATTAAATAACGAATCGGATCTTCGCCACCCTCGCCACTATTACTTTTCGCACCGATACGATTCATGGCGACGGCTAAGGTCGCATGTGCTTCATGCGAAATCGAGCCAAACGACATAGCACCTGTCACAAAGCGTTTTAATATTTTTTCAACCGATTCTACTTCTTCAATCGGAATAGAATTGGTCTTTTTAAAATCCAACAAACCACGAAGCGTTAACGCTTGTTTTTGCTGATTATTAATCAAATTTGCATACTTTTTATAAGCCGTATAATCATTTTTGCGAGAAGAAAATTGTAATAAATGTATCGTTTGTGGATTCAATAAATGTGCTTCACCACGACGTTTCCATTGATAAACGCCACCGACTTCCAAGCGTTGATTTATCGCTGCTGATGGATAAGCCGCTTCATGTCGAATCATGGCTTCCATCGCAATTTCATCATAGCCAATGCCTTCAATTCTTGAGACAGCACCTTTAAAACATTCGTCTGTAACTTCGCTATTTAAACCTAAAATCTCAAAAATTTGAGCACCTTGATAAGCTTGTAAAGTCGAAATTCCATTTTTCGACATAATTTTTAACAATCCTTTTCCAATAGCTTTTTGGTAGGTTTCAATGACTTTCGCCGGTGTGTATTCAACGGGTGACTTTGAGTTACCCGTTGAATTGTTGAACGCACCCTTGTTATATAAATTTGTCAAAGTAGCCAATGCCAAGTAAGGATTGATCGCATTTGCACCAAAGCCAATTAATGTCGCAAAATGATGTGTTTCTCGCACATCGCCAGATTCGACAACTAATGAGGTCTTTCCACGCAAACCCTTACGAATCAAGTGATGGTGTACCGCACCAACTGCCAAAAGTGAAGGAATCGGAGCATAAGTCTTGTCCGCACTTCTATCCGATAAAATCAAAATATTACAACCAGATAATACTTTTTCTTCTACTTCTTTACAAATTCTCGTCAATGCCTGACGCAATGTTCCTTTTTCGCCATTTGCCTCAAAAATCGTACTGACGATACAAGATTTTAATTTGTCATGTTCTAAAAATATCAACTTTGCGATATCTTCATTCGACAAAACAGGATGATTTAAATGTACTCGTTGACAAACTTCTGCCGTTGTTTTCAAAATGTTTCGACTTTCGCCCAATGACGAAAACAAGGACATAATCGCCCGTTCCCGAATCGGGTCAATTGGCGGGTTCGTAACTTGTGCAAATAATTGCTTAAAATAATTCGCTAAATGCTGTGATTGTTGTGATAAAACTGCCAACGGAACATCTGCCCCCATCGAGCCAATCGGATCTTTTCCACCGTTAATCATCGGTTGCAAAATCACGGTTAAATCTTCTTTGGTATAACCAAATTGAATTTGTTTTTGTAATAAAGCATCGTCATTGGTTGGCAAAATATCAGCAGTTTCTACCTCGGGCAAATCTTCTAAAGTGATTTGATTATCTTCAAGCCATTCTTTATAATTTGCTCTGCGGCAAATAACAGATTTTAATTCGTCATCACCGATAATCCGATGTTCGTCTAAGTCGGCAATCAAAATCTTTCCAGGTTGCAAACGGCCTTTTAATACGACTTTTGATTGAGGAATTTGTAACGCACCAGCTTCCGAAGCTAAGATTAACACATTATCATCGGTCAAACAGTAGCGTGACGGTCGCAAACCATTTCTATCCAAGGTTGCACCGACCAAAACGCCATCAGTGAAACAAAGCGATGCAGGCCCGTCCCACGGTTCCATCATATATTGATGGTATTCGTAGAAAGCCCGTTTCTTTTCGTCCATTTGTTTATCCTCTTCCCACGCTTCAGGCACCATCATCATCAAGGCGGTCGGAATCGAGCGGCCAGCTAAAACTAAGAATTCGATTACATTGTCAAAACTCCCTGAATCCGATAAACCTTCGCCACAAATTGGAAATAACTTTTGTAATTCGTCGTCGGTAAAAATCTCGGAAGCCAACATTTTTTCCTTCGCTGACCACCAATTTCTGTTTCCAATTACCGTATTAATTTCGCCATTGTGAGCAATGTAACGAAACGGCTGAGCCAATTTCCATTTCGGGACGGTATTCGTTGAAAAACGAGAATGCACCAATGCAATCGCTGATTGACAATCTTCATCTTGCAAATCTAAAAAGTAGGACTGCACTTGCCAAGTCGTCAATTGACCTTTGTACAAAACAGTTTTGTAAGAAAAAGAGGTGAAATATAACAAATCTGCCGAAGCTGGAATTTGTTTATGTATTTCGTGTGAGGCATACTTTCTTAAAACGTATAACTTACGTTCTAACGTTTTACGATTTTCTTTTTCATTAATATGATAGCGTTCTTTTGGCTCGACGATGACATGAAAAATATCTGGTTCGGTGCTTCGTGCCGTCTCGCCCACCAAACTATTATCGACTTTTACACGACGATAGGCTAATAAGCGAAAGCCCATTTCGACAATATAAAAACCCAAAAGACTCAAACACTGGTCTTGAATACGTTTATTTTTAGGTAAAAATAAAACACCAACGCCATAGCTTCCAAACTCGGGTAATTCAAAACCCATTTTTCGACAATCTCGACGTAATAATTTGTCAGGGGTTTGAATCAATATTCCAGCGCCATCGCCAGAGTTCGGCTCACAGCCAACTGCTCCACGATGTTCCATACAAGTCAGCATTGACAATGCATCGTTGATTAATTTGAAGGACTTTTTGCCGTTCAAATTCGCCATCATTCCGATACCACAAGCATCTGATTCCATCTGCGGAACGTACATGCTTTGCTGTTCACTTTCTACTTTTTCTTTTTGATTAATTTCCATATTCTACTACTTTTATTAGTGATTTTCGTTTGCGAAAATCTGTCAGATTTTGAAAACCTAGCAGATTTGAACTTGCGAAAAATCGAATTTTACTATTGGTCATTCTGTGCATAACAATGAGTTTTTAATTTTTTATGAAAAATTAAAAACTGCATTTTTAGTGACAATTCACTATTTATAATATATGCGTGGATAGGAAACTGTCAGATTTTAAGTTTGACAGGTTAACAAATATAGAGATTGAAATTTTATTAACAAAATGAGTTTTTGATTAAAGAAATAACAAACAAAACTAACAATCATTAGTATTTATACAAAGCTAAAGTGTGGTGAAATCAAAAATCAGAACAATTTTTATTGAGAGTTAACTTCTTTCAAAATATGATTTTTAGAAACTGTTAATAACATATTTAAATTTTGAATGGATTATTTAATGTAACCTTCTTATTTTATGAAAATGATAGTTTTGCAAATTTTATAAAAAATAGAATATTGAAATTTTTCACAAAAAAAATATGATTGTTGAAATTTTTAGGTCTGCAAATATGGAATATGGTCGGTTATCCAAGATGATATAGAGCAGGAAGTGATTTTGTTTTATGTCTTTAGATAGGGAATTGATGAAAAATCAATGATGCCGAATTAAAAGTGCAGATTTGTTGCCTTACCAAAAATTGTATAATATCGTTTTTGTGGAAAAACTTTTATGTCTTTTGATTTTTTGGAGTTCAAAATGATTGATTAATAGAGCAGTTAAAATCAAAATACAGGAAATGTCAATTATTCAAAAGGGTTTGAGTTACAACTAAATTGGAGTTTGAAATAACAATTTTCTGATTTTAGAAAGGAGCTGGGGAAGGTACTTGAAGCAATATTTTTATAAAAAAAGCTGACAGATTTTGAGGATCTGTCAGCTTTTCAAAACTGTCAACTATTTATTAAACATAATCATAGACCACTTTATAATTCGGGTCTTCGATAATATTTACATCAATAATGGCTTCTGCGTCTTTCAGTAGTTTTCGGCAATCTTCACTTAAATGTTTTAGGTGAATTGTTTTACCGGCATTCAAGTAGCGTTCGGTTAATTTATTTAAAGCTTCGATGCCCGACATATCTGCCACACGACTTTCTCCGAAGTCAATAATTACTTCGTCTGGATCATTTTCAATATCAAATTTTTCATTAAAAACAGCGACAGACCCGAAGAACAACGGCCCATAAATTTCGTAGTGTTTTACGCCATTTTCATCAATGTGTTTTCTGGCACGAATGCGGGTTGCATTTTCCCAAGCAAAAACTAAAGCAGAAATAATCACACCGATTAAAACGGCTAAAGCTAAGTTATGTAAGAAAACGGTAATGCCTGCGACCAAAACCATGACCAAAACATCAACTTTTGGCATTTTACCAAAAGTCTTTAAACTTGCCCATTCAAAGGTTCCGATAGCGACCATAATCATTACGCCCGTCAATGCTGCCATTGGTAATTGCTCGATATATTCGGCAGCGAACATGATGAACATTAACAACATCACCGAAGCAACAATACCTGATAGTCTTGCCCTTGCCCCTGATGAAATATTAATTAAACTTTGTCCGATCATCGCACAACCGCCCATTCCAGAGAAAAATCCTGTCAAGATATTGGCTGTTCCCTGTGCGATACATTCCTTGTTACTTCGGCCACGAGTTCCCGTGATTTCGTCAATCAAGTTCAATGTCAATAAACTTTCAATCAAACCAACTCCGGCTATAATTAAGGAATAAGGAAAGACGATTTTTAAAGTTTCTAAAGTAAACGGTACTTCTGGAATGTGAAACGGCGGGAATCCACCTTTAATTGAGGCAATGTCTCCAACTGTTCTTGTGCTGATACCAAAACCTAAAACAATAGCGGTGACGACTAAAATCGCTGCTAAAGAAGACGGAAAGACTTTCGTCAATTTTGGTAAACCCCAAATAATCAACATTGTTAGACCGACTAAACCCAACATCATAAATAGTGGCTCGCCCGAAAGCCAACTTTCTCCAGCTTTGAATTGGTCTAATTGTGCTAAGAAAATCACAATCGCTAACCCGTTCACAAAACCAAACATCACGGGATGCGGTACTAAACGAATGAATTTTCCTAATCGTAAAAATCCGGCAGCAGCTTGTAAAATACCTGCCAAGACAACGGCCGTAAAAATATACTCAACGCCACCCGGTTCTGATTTTGCTAAGGCAATAATGACAACGGCTACGGCTCCAGTTGCACCTGAGATCATGCCTGGGCGTCCACCTAAAACAGAAGTGACTAAACCCATCATAAAAGCGGCGTATAAACCTGTCAAAGGCGATAAACCAGCGATTAAGGCAAAGGCAATTGCTTCAGGAACTAAGGCCAAGGCGACCGTTAAACCTGATAAAATCTCATTCTTATAATTGACTTGTTGCTTTAAGTCAAATAAATTTAAATACTTTTCCATTTCTATTTTTTATAGTGAGTAGTGACTGGTGATTAGTCTGTTGGTGAATTTTATTAAGGTTGATGACAAAAAATTGCTTACAAAGCAACGTGACTAATCATCCCCGAGTATTTGGGGCTGATCACTAAATTTTCGCAAAAGGTCGCAAAAGTAAGGCTTTGTGTTAGAAATAAAAATGATTTGATGATTTATATTAAGGTGTTGAAATTGCTGTGTTTTGAATAGATTTGGTGAACTTTTTAAGTGACTTATTAATAATATGGTAGAGTAGGAAATGACCTTATTTTCTAAGGAATAGTATTGATATTCAGAAGGTTATTCGGAAATGATGTAATGTTATTTTTTTGTAAAGGTTACTAAAGGCTTGGCCGCTTTGCTGTCCGATTTTAGAACTCGAAAAGCGAAGCGGCCAGACTTCGGAACTTGATTTTGGCTAAGCCATAGGTATTAATTTTATCTTATACACATTGAAGGCTTGTTTGTTGCCCTCAGATTCTACTATATCAATGGATTTTGTAGAAGGGTTGATTGGTGGAAAATATAATTTGAAGCGTAAAACTTCTCCTTTCTTTCGATAATTATGTCGATAAGGGGCGACAGGAATATTTTTGACTTTTTGCAATTTAAAAGTTTGTCCTTTATTTGTTCTTATTACAGTTTCGGGGAAAATATTGGCATAGCCGCCTACCTCATAAGGATTGGTATGTTTAAATTCTACAACCGTATATTTATCCGTAATTATAATTTTGACTACTTCCATGTGTGGATTACTTTTTCGGGCATATTCAGGACTTGTGTAAACCTGCCCAAAAATTGAAGTTGAAAGGCTAAGTAAAACAGCTATAATAGATAATTTTTTCATGGTTGAAATGCTTTTTTTTAGTTGACAATATTGAATTTCTGATATTTTAACATTTTTTTTAAAAAAATATTATTCAGATTTTAGCTCTGAATCGATTTCCGGAAGTTAAGGAATTGATCTGTTCATATATTTTGTTATATAGCAAATATACAAACATATATTTTTAGAATAATAAGAAAATCGAAATCAATTATTTAAACTCAATCTAAATAAAATGTTTGATAGTAATGACTTAAAAAAATGATTTTTATTCATTCCGTTTTTAAGAAAAGGCTTAGTATCTTTGCACGGATTTTTGGAATGTTAATGAAAGCTTAATGTTCTCGTGCAATTCAAAGATACAACTATTTAAATAACGGTTTTTAATGTTAAGTTCCTTCAAACATTTGCAAAAGGATGTTGTTAGTGAGGTAAGTCACACATTAAAAATCATATTTCAGATACACTCAAATTAAAGCATATTTTGAAAAAGTGGTCAGTTAAACTCGGGTTCCTGTCTGTCCTAATGCTTGCTGGATTTTCAGCAAATGCACAATCGCCTGATGGCGGAAGTTCCAATCTTTTAGTTGCTTTCATCGCATTTTTAGTATTTATTTTATTAGTAATCATTGTGATGGTTGCGGATAGATTAATGCGTGTGACGGCTACTCAAACTGGAGCAGACAAGACGGGAGAAAATTATTCGGTTTTTCCACGTTTGGAGGAAATTTTCAGTTCATCAAAATCTTATGCTACTTCAGCGTCATCTATCACTAAGTTAAAGAAGGGGTATGATATTCCTTTGGCTGGTGAGGCTGAGAAGGTAGTCGGAGAAACAGCAGCGCCTGTTCGCTATGCGATTAAACCTACAGACTTTCAAGGGATGTCACCTATTCCGAAAGTAATGGTCGAAATCGAAGGAACAGTGAAAGCTGGAGATCCAATTTTTTATGATAAGAAAAGACCAGAAGTAAAATTCTGTTCTCCGGTTAGTGGACAATTAATCGAAGTTAATCGTGGTGCAAAGCGTAAAATTACGGAAGTAGTTATTTTGGCGGACAAAGAGCAGTCATATCGTTCTTATGATTTACCTAATTTAAATGAGGTGAGTCGTGAGGGGTTAGTCGATTTCATGGCGGCGAATGGCTTATTGCCTTTCCTTCGTCAACGTCCCTACAATATTGTTCCGGAAGTTACAGCCGTACCAAAAAATATTTTTGTTTCTACCTTCAATACAGCACCTTTAGCACCTTGCTCTAATATGGCGGTTAAAGGAAATGAAGCAGCTTTCCAGAAAGGGTTAGATGTTTTAGCAAAATTAACGGAAGGTACGGTTCATTTAGGGTTGAATGCAGCAGATGCAGGAATCTCTTCGGCTTTCACGGATGCAAGTGGTGTTTCAAAACATTGGTTTGATGGACCACATCCAGCAGGTAATGTCGGAGTACAAATCCACCAAATTGCACCGATTAACAAAGGTGATATTGTTTGGACAGCAGATGTGAACGCTGTTATTACAATTGGTCGAGTATTTTCGGAAGGTCGCTTTAATACAGAACGTTTAGTTGCTTTAACAGGTGCAGAGTTAGAAAATGCACAATATGTGAAAGTGTTTCAGGGTGCAAATGTTGAGACTTTGTTAGAGGGCAATATTACAGAAGAGAATGTACGTGTTGTTTCTGGTGATGTATTGACGGGAGAGAAGATCAGTGAGAAAGGTTATCTGGGCTTTTTTGATAATCAAGTTACAGTCTTAAAAGAAGGTGATTATTACGAAATGTTCGGTTGGTTAGTACCGATCGCACCTCGTCCGAGTATCTCTAATACTTTTCCTCATTTTGCGTATCCTGAAAAAATGGTCGCAGATACGAACACACACGGTGAGCATAGAGCATTCGTAGTAACTGGTCAGTATGAATCAGTTTTACCAATGGATATTTATCCACAGCATTTATTCAAATCGATTATTGTAAATGACTTTGAGCGCATGGAAGGCTTAGGAATTTATGAGTTAGTGGAAGAGGATGTCGCATTGTGTGAATTTGTTTGTACTTCTAAGCAAAATATCCAACAAATTTTACGTAAAGGTTTGGAGATGATGCGTGATCAGGGGTAATTTTTAATTATGAACTATTAGTCATTAATTATTGCCATTTTGAAAAGTATAATTTATAGATTATAATTTATAATTCAATAAAATGAAATTATTAGATTTTATAAAAGGTATTGAGCCAGACAAGAAAAAGTCGCCGTTTTTACATACGTTATATGATGGTTTCTTTACGTTTGCTTTCGCTCCAAATACAACGACCAAAAACGGAGTACATGTCCGTGATGGTATGGACTTAAAGCGAACGATGGTACATGTTGTAATTGCTTTACAACTGTGTTATGTCTTTGGTACATATAATATTGGTCACCAACACTTTGTGGCGTTAGGTGAGCATACTGCGTTCCTTTCAGGTTTTCACTTGAAACTGGTACATGGTTTAATTAAATTAATTCCTTTATTCGTTGTTTCGAATGTTGTCGGTTTAGGTATTGAGTTTTGGTACGCTACGAAAAAAGGTCATCCTATTGAGGAAGGGTTCTTAGTATCGGGTGCATTGATTCCATTGATTATGCCGCCGGATTTACCATTAATATGGTTAGCGCTATCAGTTGCTTTCGCAGTTATCATCGGTAAAGAAGCATTTGGTGGAACAGGAATGAATATTTTGAATATTGCTTTATTAGCTCGTGTATTCATATTCTTCGCTTATCCTACGGATATTTCAGGTGATCAAGTTTGGATTTCAAATATTGAAAAAGATGGTTTAGAATATTTTGGTGGAAGCTATAGCTTTGTACATGGTATTTTTGATTCTGTCTTTAGTGGACTTGGTTTGGCTACGTTTGGCGAAGGTGGAAAAGCCGTTGTTGATGGTTATACTGGTGCAACACCTTTGGCATTAGCCGCAAAAGGTGGTTGGGCAGCAGTGCAAGAACATTACACAACTTCACAGATGATTTGGGGAACAATTCCGGGTTCAATTGGTGAATCTTCTAAGCCATTAGTTATTATCGGTGCGTTGATGTTAATCGGTTTAGGGATTGCATCTTGGAGAATCATGTTATCAATGGTTTTAGGTTGTGCCGTAATGGGAATGATTTTCAATGCTTGGGACGTAACAGTATTTATGGACGTTCCGTGGTATGCACATTTCTATATGGGGTCTTTCTTCTTTGCAATGGCATTTATGGCAACAGATCCTGTAACTGCCGCTTCGACAAACAGAGGAAAGTGGATTTATGGATTTTTAATCGGTTCAATCGGTTTAATTATCCGTGTTATTAACCCTGCATATCCAGAAGGTTGGATGTTAGCAATTTTATTATTAAATGTATTTGCTCCACTTATTGATCATTATGTAATTGAGGCAAATATCAAAAGACGTTTGAGCCGTGCAGCATAGTACAAGTCAAGTAGTCATGTTTACAGTCGGAATGACTTCGATTGTCGCTTTGTTATTAGCAGGTATGTTTACCTTCTTAAAGCCAGTACATGACACCAACGAAGCGTTATACAATAAGAAGCAAATTCTTGGTGCTTTGAATGCACCCTTAGAAATTACTGCAGATAATTTAACGGATGAAGAGGTTGGACAATACTTCGAAAACGTTGAGCAATTAGTTGTTAATTCAAAGGGTGAACTTATCGAAGGAGTCAAAGCAGAAGATGTAAATATGGAAAAAGAGGAAAAAAAGGCGGTTGAAGATCGTCAATTCCCTGTTTTCATTATGAATAATAAAGGTGAAAAATACTACATTTTAACTGTTAGAGGAAACGGTCTTTGGGATAAAATCTGGGGCTGGGTTGCTTTAGAGTCTGATTTAAACACTGTTGCAGGTGCGGCTTTCGGTCACAAAGCAGAAACACCAGGTTTAGGTGCAGAAATCAAAGACAATGCAGGTTGGAAAGCACAATTCGTAGGAGAGCAAATTTATGACAAGAGTGGCGAATACGTATCTGTGGATATCGTAAAAGGTGGTGCTGATCCAATGAATAAAAATGGTGTTGATGCAATCTCTGGTGCGACTGTAACTTGCGTTGGTGCAGCAGAGATGATTCATAATGGAATCGCTTTGTATTTACCTTACTTAAATTCAATCTCTGACTCTGATACAAAAACAGGACAGAAGTAATCTTGATTGTTGAATTGTTGAATTGCTAAACTGTTTTTAGAACATTCGGACATTCAAACATTTGAACATTCAAACAATAAAATAAAAAATGGCTGAAACAGCAGTAAAGCCTCAAGTTGAGGAAAAAGAGCCGCTATTCGGTAAGAAAGAAAAATTCTTGATTACCGATCCGTTGAATGATAATAACCCGATTACGGTTCAAGTATTGGGAATCTGTTCTGCGTTAGCGGTAACAACTTTAGTTGTGCCATCATTTGTAATGGCAATTGCGGTAGTTTTCGTAACAGCGTTTGCAAACTTAATCGTCTCGCTTCTGCGTAATTCGATTCCAACTCAGATTCGTATGATCGTGCAGTTAGTCGTTATTGCAACCTTAGTAACGGTTGTAGAATTAACACTAAAAGCCTTATCATTCGAAGTCTATAAGCAATTATCAGTTTTCATCGGTTTGATTATCACAAACTGTATCGTGATGGGACGTTTGGAAGCATTCGCAATGGCGAATAAGCCTTGGCGTTCATTCATTGATGGAATCGGTAATGGTTTAGGTTATGGTCTAATTTTATTAATCGTAGCAGCAGCTCGTGAGTTATTCGGAAAAGGAAGTTTTGCAGGAATCCAAATTATTGGAAACACTGACGCTTACTTTATCAATACAACAGATTCAGTAATGTTCGGTTGGTATGCAAACAATAACTTAATGGTATTACCGGCAGCAGCGATGTTTGTAGTTGGTATTTTGATTTGGATACAACGTAGCTACAATACTAAATTAGTTGATATTTCTTAGAAACGGCTAACGGTTGACGGTGGACGTTCTTCACCAAAACTAAAACTAAAATTGTTCAAAACATTTGAGACACTCAGAAATCGGAATTCCGATATGATTGAAACACTCAAACGTTAGAACAATCAAACATTATTAAAAATGGAATCTTTAAATATTTTTATTAAAGCCGCTTTTATTGACAATATGGTGTTAGCATATTTCTTAGGAATGTGTTCATACTTAGCGGTATCAAAAACAGTAAAAACAGCAGTTGGTCTTGGTTTAGCTGTAATTTTCGTATTAGGAATTACAATGCCTGTAAACTGGTTGATCTCCGAGTACTTGTTGAGCGAGACAGGAGTTTTTGGAACAGACCTGACCTTCTTACGTTTTATCTTATTCATTGCGGTTATTGCCTCGATGGTACAATTAGTAGAGATGGTCGTTGAGAAGTTTTCGCCTGAACTCTACGCTGCATTAGGTATCTTTCTACCCTTAATCACGGTAAATTGTGCGATTTTAGGTGGTTCACTATTCATGGTTTCTCGTGAATACACTTTCGGTCAATCTGTTTCATTTGGATTAGGTTCAGGTGTAGGTTGGTTCTTAGCAATCATTGCAATTGCAGCAATCCGTGAAAAATTACGCTATTCAGATGTGCCTCCTGCACTAAGAGGTTTAGGTATCGCCTTTATCTTGACAGGTTTGATGGGAATCGCATTTATGAGTTTGATGGGAATTGATCCTGCAGCTTTGACAGCGGGGAAATAAAATATTATTGATTGTTTAATTGTTTGATTGTTTAATTGTTATTGGATATCAAATAGTTAAAATTTAGTTTTTCAATAGTAAAAAATGGATAAAGACAAAAAAAGTTTTTGTTATTGAATGATGTTGATGCTTATAAAATATCATTAAACTTATCCGATTATGTTTGGGATATTGTAATTGAGTAGGAATGGTTTGCGAAGAAGACGGTTGGAAGCCAGTTTGTAAATGCTGCTGGTAGTATTTCGGTAAACATAGCTGAAGGCTCCAGTTGTTATGGTAAAAAAATAAAACTAATATCTCAAGAAACATACAAATATGTTAAAAGAACTAAAACAAAGAGAACCAGTATTGGGTCGTTTGATAAAGTTCACTAATGAAAAATTAAAAATATAAAGTTTGAATTGTTCCAAAGCAATTTGACAATCAAACAGTTTAACAATCAAACAATTAATAAAAAATGTTTTTAATAGATTTGTTGCCAATTTTGTGGGCGGTTGTAGTCTTTACGGCTGTAATCTTGTTGTTGGCGTATGGTCTAATCTTGGCTCGTAAGCAGTTAGTGCCGCAAGGTGATGTAAAACTTGTGGTCAATGGAGACGAAGAGAATCCAATTATTACACAGCCAGGAACGACTTTATTAGGTGCGTTAGCGTCTCAAAACGTATTCTTACCTTCTGCTTGTGGTGGAGGTGGAACTTGTGCGATGTGTATGTGTCAAGTTGATTCAGGTGGTGGCGATACTCTACCGACTGAGATGAATCACTTAACACGTAAGCAGGCAGCGGACAACTGGCGTTTAGCTTGTCAGGTGAAAGTTCGTGAAGACATGGAAATCCGTGTACCTGAAGAAATCTTTGGTATCAAAAAATGGGAATGTACCGTTAAATCTAACTACAATGTGGCTTCTTTCATCAAGGAGTTCGTAGTAGAATTGCCAGAAGGCGAGGAGTTAGACTTCGAAGCAGGTGGTTATATCCAGATTGATGTACCGAAGGTAGAGGTAGATTATAAAAATATTGATATTACTTCGCACCCAAGAATGGGTAAACCAGCGGATGAGTTCCAGTCAGAATGGGACAAATTCGGTTTATGGGATTTGAAAATGAAAAATGATGAGCCGATTTTCCGTGCTTATTCAATGGCGAATCACCCAGCAGAAGGTAATATCGTGATGTTAAACATTCGTATTGCGACGCCACCGTGGGATAGAGCGAAAAACGGTTGGATGGATGTCAATCCTGGTGTTTGTTCTTCTTATGTTTTTGATCAAAAACCAGGCGATAAGGTGACGGTTTCTGGACCTTATGGTGAGTTCTTTATCAAGCATACGAAGAAAGAAATGGTTTACATCGGTGGTGGTGCAGGTATGGCACCGTTACGCTCTCACTTGTTACACTTATTCCACACATTGAAAGAAACGGATCGTAAAGTTTCGTTCTGGTATGGTGGTCGTACAAAACGTGAGTTGTTCTATGTAGAAGATTTCCGTGCTATCGAAAGAGAGTTTCCAAATTTCAAATTCCATATCGCTTTAGATAATCCTTTACCAGAGGATAATTGGAAGGTACAAGAGGAAATTGGAGATGAAGGTGATGGTTTCAAAGGGTATATCATGCAAGTTTGTTATGAGAAATATTTGAAAAATCACCCAGAGCCAGAAGAGGTAGAATACTACTTCTGTGGACCTCCGATGATGAACGCTTCTGTTATCAAAACTTTAGACGAGTTAGGTGTTCCAGAAGAGAATATTTCTTTTGATGATTTCGGTGGATAAAATGTAATGTCAAGTTGAAGTTGGCATAAAATATAAATGTAAAAAACGCCTTGCTCGGTTGAGTAAGGCGTTTTTAGTTTCCATACGCTTTAATTAAAAAAGCCTACTCTTTCTTAAACAATCTAAAGCAGAATCAATTGATATTTCAAAGTCTAATCTGGCAAAAATTGTAAGATGACCGAAGAAATATTCAGATCATAAACATATAACTATTATACCAACTACTTTATGAAACTTATAAAATCAGACATTGTCATTATTGGTGCAGGTTTGACTGGCTTGACGATTGCCTATTTATTGCGAAAGCAAAATATATCGGTAAAAATAGTGGAAGCAAGGGAACGAATCGGGGGAAGAATACATACGAAATACAGTGATACACTCGCTCCTCAAGAAATGGGAGCAACGTGGTTTGGAAGTAAGCATACGGCTTTGGTCGCTTTATTGAATGAATTAAATCTTGGTGTTTTTAAACAAGAGCTGGGAGGAAAAGCGATTTATGAAGCTATTTCGACAAGTCCGCCACAGTTGGTTGCTCTGCCACCAAATAACGAACCGAGTTATCGGATTCAAGGAGGGACAACGACCTTAATTCAAGCTCTGAGGAATCAATTAGATGATAATCAGCTATTTTTTAATCAGACAATTGAAACGATTGAAAATCAAGTAGATGGTGTTTCAATTCAATCGAAAACGCATCATTTCAAGGCTTCTAAAGTGATCTCAACGTTACCACCAAATTTATTTTTGAATACGATTTCAGTTACGCCTCCTTTGCCTGATTCGATTGTGACCGTTGGTAAACAAACGCATACTTGGATGGGCGAATCCATTAAAATTTCGTTGACTTATAAAACGCCTTTTTGGCGAACAAATTCGAGTGGAACAATCGTCAGTAATGTCGGGCCAATTCCGGAAATGTACGACCATTCTAATTTTGAAAATAATCGCTTTTGTTTGAAAGGATTTTTGAATGGAACGTATTTTTCAATAAAAAAAGCGGAACGGTTAGAGCTGATAATGAAGCAAGTAGAAAAATATTACGGTTCACAAGCACGGGATTTTTTGACGTACGAAGAAACGGTTTGGCGAAATGAAAAGTTTACTTTTTCGGATTATGAATCTCATATTTTACCACATCAAAATAATGGACACCCGATTTTTCGACAAGCTTTTTTAGATGGAAAATTGTGGATCGCTGGTAGTGAAACAGCCGATAAATTTCCTGGTTATATGGATGGTGCAGTAAGAAGTGCAAAGTTCGTTGTAGCATATTTGCAAGCATAATTTTTGAGTTTTCTACCGCTTTCCGGCGGTAGAAAACTTCACCTTTTTATCTTAAAATACTTTCCCAACTTTTATCAAAAT
>Ga0075467_10001288_pt1 | contig 20709 bp, 27 predicted proteins | sample DEB08_DNA_9_FD_75067 | JGI IMG/M metagenome (GOLD analysis project Ga0075467, IMG submission 75067) | Aqueous microbial communities from the Delaware River and Bay under freshwater to marine salinity gradient to study organic matter... | ecosystem: Environmental > Aquatic > Marine > Coastal ... | reverse complement strand
CGTGCCCATGTTCTCTGCCAGACGATAGATATCAACGCCCTGCTTCAATCGCTGGATCGCATAGAAGTGACGCAATGAATACAACGTCCGAGCCTTGTCATCAGAACTCGTGCGTAAGCCCTCTTCCCTGCCCTCATGATCGATGTTTTTCAGGAACGTCTTAAACGCAGTGCTAAGATCGACTTCACCCACTTCACCATCACGCTCTGAGTAGAAGATTAGATCGTTGCTCGCATTCCTGCCCGATATCTTCTTGAACTCATCCAGAACGCCAATGATGTGATCTGAGTGCGCAATTGCTGTCCTGCCTCGTCTGACCTTGCTTGTCTCGCCACGCACAGAGACTACCAGACGCTTTTGACCATCATCCATGATCCTTGCCTCAAGATCACTCCAGCGCAGCTGTCGTAGCTCACCGACACGCATACCAGTCGATGATGCTAACAGCACAAACATATGCAGCATACGTCTCTGTAGCTGGTGATACGCATTCACACGTTTGCCAGCGTAGCGCCCACGACAATGCGCATAGTTGTAGAGATTAACTGTCAGGATACGCCACTCGTCGTCTGTGAACGTATCTCTAAAGCCATCTGTGCGCTCAGACTTCGCTATAGCGTCTTGTGGACTGATCTTGATCGTTCTTTGAAGATGACCCTCATCAACAGCCGCCCGAAGCATCTCATTTATCAATGATGCTTCGGCTTTCAATGTCGCAAAGGATGGTGTCTTCGCAACGTTATGTGAGCTGAACGTCTTCGCCCCTGCCCGCTCTTTGTTGTTTGCTATGCGCTTCTGACCTGCATCACTGTTCCAGAAGTTCAGACGATAATGTCAATAGCCGTCAGCGTCTTTCTTCGTCAGATCAGAGATGTTCTTCTTACCGAAGTGACCAGACACATATCGAGCATAGACGCTTTTCTTCCACTTATAGCGTGTCTCTGTCAGTCGATGCTTTGTGGCTTCAATCCAGTCTTCAAAGAATGCATCTACAGTCACAGTCTTCAGAGCAAAGCCGCCCTTTGCCCGAACCAACAGTTCTTCATAAGCCTGTTCAGCTAGTAGCATCGCACGAGCAGGATCTGACGTTTGACAACTGCGTCTGATGTAACCCGTGTGACCCGAGACTTTTGCTCGAAAGTAGAAGTTGTCGTTATCCAGATCCACACGCCGATGAATGATCAGCCGTGAGCCATAAATACTGCTGTCTTGTCGATTTTGATACTGACCTGCCATTGCCGAGAACTGAAACCTTCACATGAGAACTGCAAACTCAACGTGACTGGATCGTGACTTTTTGGCAAGAAAAACCATGTAAAAACAGCAATCGGGACTCGTTCGGGACAAAGAAAAAAGAGCTGCGATTTCTCGCAACTCTTTGTTTTTGTTGTATTTTCTGTAAATACAGAATTAACGCTTGGAGAACTGGAAGCTCTTACGGGCTTTTGCTTTGCCGTATTTCTTACGCTCAACAACGCGGCTATCGCGTGTGAGGAAGCCTGCAGCTTTCAAAGCAGCACGTAGTGTTGGATCATAAAGCTGAAGCGCTTTCGATACACCGTGCTTCACCGCACCAGCTTGGCCAGAAAGGCCGCCGCCAGCAACAGTTGCCATAACGTCGAACTGATCAACAACACCAGCAACTTGGAATGGCTGACGCAGGATCATCTGCAGAACTGGACGTGCGAAATACACGGACATTTCCTTGCCGTTCACAACAACTTTGCCGGAACCTGGCTTGATCCAAACGCGGGCAACCGCGTCTTTACGCTTACCAGTTGCATACGCGCGGCCGAGCGCATCACGCACTGGCTCACGGTTGATCGCAACAGGTGCAGCAGCTGGCGCTTCAACGCCTTCTGCGACTTTGCCCAGATCTTCGAGCGAGTTTACTTGATCAACCATTATGCAGTCCTCGTGTTCTTTTTGTTCATGGATGCAACATCCAGAACTTCAGGCTTCTGCGCTTCCATGCCATGCTCTGTGCCTGCGAATACGCGCAGGTGAGTCATTTGCTGGCGGGACAGTTTGCCACCAGGCAACATGCGCTCAACAGCTTTCATGATAACGCGCTCAGGATGCTTACCCTCAAGGATGTCCGCCTTGGACTTTTCCTTGATGCCACCTGGGTGGCCTGTGTGCCAGTAGTACATTTCTGCACGCTTGTTGCCGGTCATCTGGATTTTCTCACAGTTGATCACGATAACATTGTCGCCCATATCCATGTGCGGCGTGAAGGATGGTTTGTGCTTGCCACGCAAGCGCATTGCGATGATCGAAGCAAGACGGCCCAGAACAACGCCTTCAGCGTCGATCAGGATCCATTTCTTGTCGATATCCGCAGGAGTCGCGGTAAAAGTAGTCATAAGTCACCAATTCTAGTGGGGCCATAGGCGGCCCGTCATTCGGATAGGTGGCTTATAGTCGGACCAAAGCCTGCGTCAAGCACCACATTTCCGCAATAATCATGCAATAACAAAGACTTACAAAATAGGTATTAATATACCCCATCATCCATCGATTAATCGGGCGGGATTTGCGAGCAATAGGTTCATTTTTTCAAGCGCGTCGCGGAAAACTTGCTCATCCACGCAGGTATTCAACGCAAGGCGCACTGCATTTGGCGTTTTGGCATCCGAGAGCGCAAACTCATCCGCGGGCCGCACTTTGATGCCTTGTTTTTCGCAGGCCATAGAAAAGCTAGACGCGCGCCACCCCGTTGGCATTTGAAGCCAAATGAAGGGCGCATCCTCGCGCCACCGAATATCCCAGGCCCCAAGCGCATTCACTGCAAGTCGCACACGCTGCGCTGTTGCCGCGAAGACATCCTTACGGATTTGATGCGCCGCACCCGACCGAAAGAGCCCTTCGCATAAGTCCGTAATCGGCTGTGAGACCCCATAAAACGAGCTTTGTGCCACTTGCCGCAGATTGTCTTGTTGCCCTTGTGGCCCAACCATATAGCCAAACCGCAACGCACCACTTACGGTCTTTGTTAGCGACGAAATGTAGTAAGCATTGCCGCCTGTCAGTACGCGGTAGCTTGGCACTTCAGTCGCGAGCGGCGTGTGACAATCGTCCTCAATGACCATGATATCTAGTTTTTCCGCCAGCTTTGCGAGCGCCTGTTTGCGTACAAGAGTTGTTTTGATCGTTGTTGGGCTATGTACTTCTGCCGCTGTCAAAAGAACCTGACCGCCATGGTTGCGGTAGGCCGCCTCTAACGCCTCAGGGATTATGCCCTCGTCATCCATCGCCACCCCTACGACCTTTGACCGTAGCAATTGCCCCGCATGGCGCACGCCGGGATAAGAAAGCTCCTCGGTCAAAATAACGGGTGCCGCACCATGCAAAACCGCTTGTAGCGCTAATACACAACAGTTTTGCGCGCCATTCCCGAGAACGACATCGTCCGCCGTGACATAACCCACGCGGATGGCATCAATCCATCCCGCAACCGCTTCGCGTGCGCCATAATCTGTTTGCGCTGTTGGATAGTTAATGTGTCGCCTGCGATGTGACTGGCCGAGTTCGATCAACGCATCATCAATGATCCGCCCCTGCCCGACATCTGGCACGCGGCTACTGCGAAAATCGGCAAAGCCCTCATCCACAAGATAAATCAGACTGTCAGGGTTCACAGGTGGGCGCACAATTTTACCAGCCACAAAAGTTCCGCGCCCAACTTGTGCCTCAAGCCGGCCCTCTTCGGTCAAGATTGCATATGCGCGTGCCACCGTGCCGGGTGTTAAGCCGATACGATACCCCAATTCCCGCATAGGTGGCAGTTGCTGGCCCGCCGAAAGTTCGCCCGACATGATGGCGTCGCGAATGGCTTGCGCTAGCGCTTTGTATTTCGATTTGCCCGCAGATGAGAGGTCTGGCGTCCATATTGTATCGGATACAATCATTTTGTTTACCTTGTGTCGCCTGCATTGTAGCAATTATATAGCAGCAATACGCTGCATTGTGTCAATACAATATCAGGAGTTACACCATGTCACCAGCGCTTCATGCCGCGCAAATCGCTTTGCTCAACGATCAAACTCGCTTGCCCACGACAGCGCAGTTTTTCATTGTCGCGGCAGTGATGGTGACGAAATGGGACCGTCACCGCCGAACCCGTAAAGCGCTCGGAAAGCTTGATAAGCATATCTTGAATGACATCGGCTTAACGAAGCCTACGGCGATGAATGAAGCCCAAAAGCCATTCTGGCAGGATTAAAGTGAAAAGGTCGGCACATCGTGACGGCCTTTTACTTAGGCGGGATTGAATAGGTCAAGGAAGCCCGAGCGACAGGTTCGGCCTTACCTTCACTGTAGATCAGACAATCGCCAACGGCCAAAACGCGGCCCAGCTTGTGAATGACTGCCTCGCAAATCAAATCGACGCCAGCCACAGGTTTGCGCATGAAATCAATGCTGCAATTGGTAGTCACGGCCAAGGCTTGGGGCCCGATCCGGCTCAGGATTGCCAAATACATCGCCACATCGGCAAGCCCGAACATCGCTGGCCCCGACACCGTGCCTCCAGGGCGCAAATGCCGCTCGGCAGTGACAAGGCGCAAGCGCACCCCCTGCTCTGTCACGCCTTCGACGGCAAAATCGCTGTGCACCTGTGGGAAGGTTTCCACCAAGAAGGCCGTTAAGCCTGCTGCATCCATCTTGATCATCACAGCCCGTAAATCCCGCTGAACTTTGCCTCAAGGTAATTCAGCAATGGTCCTTCGCTCGGCACAAATCCGCAGGCGCGCGTAATCACGTCCTTTGGCTCATACAGGCCGCCACCACACTGCACATTGTCACGCAGCCAAGCCACAGCCTTAGACGTATCACCCTTGGCCAAATCCGCGTCGAGCGTTGGCACGGCCCCGCGCATCACCTCGTTGAGACAGCCCGCAAAGACGTTGCCCAGCGTATAGGTCGGGAAATAGCCCATCAGTCCTTCGGACCAATGCACATCCTGCAAAACACCGTTTGAGGGCTTATCGACCGCATAGCCGAAATCGGCCTTGAAGCGGTCATTCCAAGCGGCTTCCAAGTCCTTGACCGCCAGATCACCCGAGATCAACGCCCGTTCCAGATCAAAGCGCATCAGCACATGCAAGTTATATTGCAACTCGTCAGCCTCGGTGCGGATGAAGCCGTCGTTGACGCGGTTCACGCAGGCGTAGAATGTGTCCTCATTGGCAATCCCGAAATCACCAAAAGAGTCGCGCATTTGCCCGTAGAGCCAGCCCGTGAAGGCGCGGCTGCGACCAATCTGGTTCTCGTAAATCCGGCTTTGGCTCTCATGAACGCCCATCGACACACCGCCACCAAGCGGGGTCAAGAGATAGGCCTCATCGATGTTTTGCTCGTAGCAGGCGTGGCCCACCTCATGAATCGTCGAGTAAAAGCAGTTGAACGGGTCGGCTGGATTGGTGCGCGTCGTGATCCGCACATCGATCCCTGATCCGCTTGAAAACGGATGCACGGCTTTATCAATGCGTCCTTTGTTCATGTCATAGCCAAAGGCCAGCGCGAGTTTTGTCGAAAGCGCCAATTGTGCCGCCTCGTCGAAAGTCCCACTCAGACCCATCGGCTTTGGTTGGTCCAAAACAGCCGCCCGCAACGCCACCAGACGCGGACGCAGCGCCCTGAACATCGCCTCAAGCTCGGCCCCCGTTGCCCCCGGTTCATAGTCGTTCAGCAGCGCGTCATAAAGATCGCCACCTTGCGCCAATGCTGCCGCCTCTTCTTGGCGCAGCTTCACGACTTTTTCCAAGACGGGTAAATAGGTTGCTACATCGTCCTCGGCGCGGGCCTTTGCCCAAATGCGGTGCGCAAGCGACGTTGTCTTGGCGATTTCCTCGGCCAGTTTTGCAGGCACCTTCGCTGTGCGCTCAAAAGACCGCCGGATATGGCGCAGGTTTGCTGCGGCGACCTCATCAGTTGCCTTGGCCTTTTCAAGCCACTCACCCACACGCTGATCAACACGGCGGGCGTGCAGAACCGACGCCATAGCCGCATGTTCCTCGGCCCGTTGCGGAGCAGAGCCTTCAGCCATCATCGTTTCCTGATCCCAGCCCAAACGGCCCGATATTTGGCTAAGCGCTTCGGTCTGACGCTGAAACGCCATCAAATCTTCATAAGCAGACATCAGGCTTTACCTCGTACGGATTGGGGATGGGGGTATGCGGCCAAGAACCGGGCGCGGATGACCAAGACCCAGAGCACAACCGCCCCAAGTTGGTGCACGATGGCGATATTCACGGGCGCAGAATAGATGACCGTCACGATGCCAATCACGACTTGGATAAACATCATCGCCATCATCGCGCTAAAGGCAAACTTTGTGCGAACATTCGCGGATTTTCGGGCGCGGCTCCAGACATAGAGGCCGAAGGCGAACAGCACGTAACCCGCCATCCGGTGCATGAATTGCACAAGACCCGGATCCTCAAAAAAGTTACGCCAAAGTGGGACCAGATCAAAAGGCTGCGGCGGAAAGAACCCACCCCCCATCAACGGCCAGTCGGGATAATGGCGCCCTGCATCAATGCCCGCAACCAACGCGCCCAGAATGATCTGCAAGAATGCCAAACCAATCAGCCAAGTACCAAGTTTTGAGAGCCGCGCATCGGCCAAACGACGGGCTTGTAATAAATCCACCTCGCGCCGCGAGAGCCGCATAATATACCATGTGATCACGCCAAAGATCACAAACGCGAGGCCAAGGTGCGTCGCAAGACGGTAGGACGCCACATCAAGCATGCCCTCTTTAAGACCGCTCGACACCATCCACCAGCCAATGGCACCTTGCAATCCGCCCAAGGCACCAAGGCCCAAAAGCTTACCCGACCATCCCGACGGCATCTTGCGTAGCGCTAAAAAGCCAAAGAACCCTACAGCCCAAACAAGGCCAATCACGCGGCCAAGCTGACGGTGGCCCCATTCCCACCAGAAAATGCCTTTGAATTCGGCAAGCGACATGCCCTTGTTTTGCAACTGATATTCAGGAATCGCTTTGTATTTCTCGAATGCAATTGCCCATTCGGCCTCCGACGCTGGCGGCTTTGCCCCTGTGATCGGTGCCCATTCGGTGATCGACAAACCACTGTCTGTCAGACGGGTCAAACCACCCACCAAGATCATCACACCCACGAGCGCGAAAATAATCCCAAGCCAGATGCGGATAGGGCCACGGGCACCCTGCCCGCCGCGATCAATCCCACCGGGGGCTGCGACCTGCTTTTGCGTGGTGCCAACCTCTTCAAAGATGCTGCGGTTCTTCGTGGCCATTGTTGGGTTCTCCTAACTTTCGTGTGCAACCTAGGACGGGATCATGCCCGCGACAAGTCAGCTATCGCCGCGCTCTTTCCATCGGACCATTTGTCGCAAAATACCGTGCAGCATCTGCACATCGGCGCGGGTGAGCGGCAGACGGCTCCAAAGGTTGCGCAAATTGGCCTTCATGTTCGGGGCTTTGTGGTCGGGGTAAAAGAAGCCTGCCGTTTCAAGACGTTCCTCATAGTGTGCCGCCAGGGCTGCCATTTCCGACTGTTCTGCCCAATTGCCAACATGGCTCACGGTTTCAGGGGCGACCTCGGTCGTGGCCCGCTGATACTCATAAGCTGTCAGCAAGACGCATTGCCCAAGGTTCAATGAGGCAAACTCTGGGTTCACGGGCACCGAGATGATCGCATTTGCACGCACGATATCGTCGTTCTCTAACCCTGCCCGCTCTGGCCCAAACAGAACCGCTACCTTTTGGCCTGCTGCAATGCGGTCGCGGGCCTCGATCATCGCGGCCTCTGGCGTCAGCACGGGTTTTGTCAGATCACGGTCGCGCGCCGTCGTCGCATAGATATAGGTGCAATCGGCAATGGCATCATCGGTGGTCTCGAAAATCTGCGCCTCATCAAGCAAACGCCCCGCACCGCTTGCCATCACAACCGCCTTTTGGTTCGGCCAGCCGTCACGCGGGCTGGTGATCCGCATCCGGTCCAGCCCGAAATTCCACATCGCACGCGCCGCCGCTCCGATATTCTCGCCCATTTGAGGGCGGATCAGGATGAAGGTCGGCTGAGGGCGGTCTGTTGGCATAGGGCTTCCTTTCGGCTTTGGCCGCGTGATACGCTGAGCGCAATGATCACGCAAGGAGCGACCCATGGCTTACGATCCTGGACACGCTGAACAGATGAGAGATGCGCTTGTCGGCACCAGCGGTATTACCGAGAAGAAGATGTTCGGCGGGCTGTGTTTTATGCTGAACGGTCACATGGTTTGCGGTGTGCATAAGGGCGGCGGCATGGCGCGGATCGGCAAAATCCGCGAGGCAGAGGCGCTCGAAATGGAGGGCATCGAACCCTTGAGCTTCACAGGCCGCAAGATGGGCGGCATGGTCGATGTCAGCGAAGACGTGCTCGGCTGCGACGAACGCCTGCGCCAAATCGTCGAACTTGCGCTGTCTTACGCAAAATCGCTGCCTCCGAAGTAGCCAAGCCGCAAGAACCACGATAGAAGCGCCCCAAATCAGTTTAGATCGAGAAAATCACCATGTCCGACGCCGATAAACCGCAGCTCTACCTCATCACGCCGCCTGACCTTGAACTGGCAACATTTCCAGACCGTCTCGCGGCCTGCCTCGATGTGGCTGACATCTCTTGCGTGCGCCTGACATTGGCGACCACAGACGAGGCACGGATCGCCAAAGCCGCCGACGCCCTACGCGAAATAGCCCATGCACGTGATGTGGCGATTGTGATCGACAGCCATATTCAGATGGTTGAGCGCCTTGGCCTTGATGGTGTGCACCTCAAGGACGGTTCGCGTTCCATAAAAGCAACGCGCAAGGAATTGGGCGCAGATGCGATCATCGGCACGTTCTGTGGCAACTCTGCGCATGACGGCATGACAGCGGGCGAGCTTGGTGCGGATTACGTCAGCTTTGGGCCTGCGGGACTGACATCGCTGGGCAACGGCGCAATTGCACCATTTGACCTCTTTGAATGGTGGTCCCAGATGATCGAAGTGCCACAAGTCGCCGAAGGTGCCTTGGACGTCGACCTGATCCGCCAGTTGACGCCTTACACAGACTTCTTTGGCATAGGCGACGAAATCTGGGCGCAGGACGATGCGACAGCCGCGTTAAAGCCCCTCATCGCCGCGATGAACTAATCCCGCGCGGACCTGCTCTTCTAGCGTTTTCGCCAAAACTTTCCGATCTGCTAAATCCGTCAGCTTGACGGGAGGATGGTAGATGACCGTGACCTTGCCTTGCTTTTGCGAGGCCAATGTCGAGAGCAAATGCGGACCAAAGGCCATATCGCCCCACCAACCGTAGAAACGCGGATCCACACCAACTGGTGCTACGTAATTCAACGTGACGGCTTGAAGGCGCAATGTATCGGCCAAAGCAGGATCAAAGAACGCAGCAAAAAGCGTCGGTTTAAATGGTAGAACCAAAAGCCCGTCCGTGCTTGTCCCCTCGGGGAAGAACAACAGCTTGTGGCCCGCACTCAGGCGCTCTTTGAAAACCGCGATTTGCGACGCGGCCTCGCGGCGGTCGCGCTTGATAAAGACCGTCCCTGTCGCACGTGCCAACCAACCAATACCGGGCCATTTGGCGACCTCGGCCTTTGAGACAAAGTAAATCCGCTTGGACGCATTCAGCGCAAAGATATCTAGCCAAGACGAATGGTTCGCCACAACAGCGCCTGCACCGCGCATCGGGTCGCCTTGCTTTTCAAATTCCATACCGATGATGAAAAACGCCGAACGGCACACGAACTGCGTGATATAAGGCGTCCATGGCCGCCCAGCTCCAAACAATGGGCGCTCGACCAAGCGCACCAAGAGCAGCAGCATCAGACACCCGAACACCAGCAGCCCAAGCGGCAAACCTCGTCTTGCAACACGCAACCAGCCAACAAAGTCAATCTTCATTGGCTCCGGTTCAATTTGCTGCCGCCAGACTTCGCTCATGTTCGCGCCCAATCCTGAGAATAAGCAGCGCGTGTCTGCGGGTCCATTTTAGCAATATCAACGATCATCATCACATCCGTGGTGTTAAAGGCGCGATCAACAAAGGCACCCTGCCCGACCACGCCACCTAGGCGCAGATAGGCCTTGATCAACGTCGGCATTGCAAGGATCGCAGCCTTTCGATCAATCTCATCAGAAGCCAAAATGTTCATCGATACGGCCCCAGGTTTCCGCGCGGTACAGATCAAATCCTGACTGCTGTGTGCGGTGGATAACAATGAAAGCGGCCCTGCAAGTGCATCCAAGTCGGTGCCATGAAACGAAGCAACCCCGAACATGATTTCGATGTCGTGGCGGGAAACATAGTCAGCGACACCAGCCCAAAGGTGCAACATCGCGGCCCCACCGCGAAAATCTTTGTGTAGACAAGACCGGCCTAGCTCCAAAAGCGGGCGACCACAGGCCAAAAGGCCAGATACGTCAAATTCAGATTCGGAATAAAATCCACCCGCCTTTTCGGCCATCTCATTTGTCATCAAACGGTAAACACCAACAAGCCGCCCTGACGGGTCAGAGAGCATCAAATGATCACAAAACGCATCAAACGGATCGGATTCGATTTGGCGTTCATGATCAACACCAGTCCCTGATCCGCCAAGTTCCTCGACAAAAACTTTATATCGAAGCCCCTGCACTGCGTGAAAATCGGCGTCCGAATTTGCCAAACGGGTTGCGAATTCAGGGAAACGAATGGGCATTCAAAACCTTTCAATGCGCTTGCTCGCGACGTTTTAGGTTTCAAGTAACCTTTTGGCAACTTTTATGCCAGACCATGTCCATTAACCATGATTGACAGACTTCAAGTGGCTGCTACTCTAAGTTAATTATAACTGAGGAATTTCAAGGACAAGCTCTATGCGTCTCCCATCAATGACCACCTTGCCTGCTTCACGAAAATTGACAGTGATCCGGCCTGCAATATTGGATTGGACCTGTCCAATTCCCCAATCAGGTTGCTGAGGGTGCGTCACTAACATCCCCGGCTCAAGCATCGCATTCAAATTTTCCATTTAAGAACTCAATCCTTTAGGAGACGCCACATGGCCACTGAAATCGCTGCACTTATCGCATCGCGCATTTGTCACGACCTTATTAGCCCAATTGGCGCGATCGGCAATGGCATGGAACTTATGGCGCTTTCAAGTGGACAAGAGCAATCCAGTCCTGAACTCGACCTAATTTCGCAAAGCGTCGAAAATGCAAACGCACGAATTCGTTTCTTTCGGATCGCCTACGGATCGGCTTCGAGCACCCATTTGGTGGGTCGGCAAGAGGTCTTGTCGATACTGAAAACGATTTCTTCGGGCGGTAGGCTGACCTACAACTGGAACCTCACAGAGGATCATTCTCGCGAGATAACACGCATTCTATTTTTGGTTCTGCAATGCTTTGAAACAGCTCTGCCGTTAGGTGGCGACATTTATGTCAACTTTGACGGAACAAATTGGGAGATTGTTGGCACAGGGCGACGGGTAACGCTTGAACCCTTGCTTTGGGCGGCTGTCAATAACTCCGACGTGCAACATGCCCATACATCGGCTCAGGTGCAATTTGTGTTACTTCCGGAGGCCATCCGTGCCGCTGGCCGCGCGATTACGATTACCCATAGCGCCGATACAATTGTCGCAAGGTTCTAATCAAGCGCGGATCGTGCCATCGCCCGTCACGAGATACTTGAAACTGGTCAATTGCACAGCGCCAACCGGTCCGCGCGCGTGCAGCTTGCCCGTCGCAATCCCGATTTCCGCGCCCATGCCAAACTCACCACCATCTGCAAATTGCGTGGAGGCATTGCGCATCAAAATCGCGCTATCGAGTTGATGGAAAAAGCGGTTCGCAACGGCATCGTCTTCCGTCAAAATGGCGTCGGTGTGGTTGCTTCCGAAACTCCGGATATGAGCAATCGCGGAGTCCACACCGTCGACAACCTTGGCCGCGATGATCATATCAAGGAACTCGTGACCAAAATCCTCGGACCTCGCCGCAACCGTACCAGCTGTCTTGGCAATCACCGCATCGCCGCGCACCTCGACACCCGCATCCATCAAATCACGCACCAAAATATCGCCATGTTTGTCATAAAACGCGCGGTCCACAAGTAAACACTCCGCAGAGCCACAAATCCCAGTCCGCCGCGTCTTCGCGTTCAGCAGAACGCGCCGCGCCTTTTCCAGATCAGCGGCACCATCGACGTAAACGTGGCAAATTCCTTCAAGGTGCGCAAAAACAGGCACCCGCGCTTCCTTTTGCACGAGGCCAACGAGCCCCTTGCCACCACGCGGAATGATAACGTCAATATAATCGACCGCCTGCAACATCGCAGTCACTGCGGCGCGGTCACGGGTTGGCACCAATTGGATTGCGTGTTCAGGTAAGCCGTGCGCCTTAGTCCCTGAAGCAAACACGCATGGATCGCCGTGGCGGAATGAAAGCTTTCGGAACCACCACGCAAGATCACGGCATTCCCAGATTTCAGGCAAAGCCCACCAGCATCCGCCGTCACATTCGGGCGGCTTTCATAAATCACGCCAATCACGCCAATCGGCGTGCGCACGCGCTGGATATGCAAGCCTGTTGGCTGCGTCCAAGCCTCGATCACCTCGCCAACTGGGTCGGCCTGAGCGGCAACAGCGCGCAACCCATCAACGATGCCCTGTATCCGCGCCTCATCAAGCATCAAGCGGTCCATCATCGCAGGCGACAAGCCTTTTTGGTCCCCGTAGTCCAAATCTTTGGCGTTGGCCGCAAGGATCACGCTGCGCTCCGCCCAGATCGCATCCGCAGCAGCCGTCAATGCACCCGCTTTGGCAACAGGGGACGCCACAGCCAAATCACGAGCCGCTGCCCGGGCCTGCTTGCCAATCGTTTCCATCATCTCGGAAATGTTCATCTTGGCCTCCTTAAAGCACCATATCATCACGGTGGATCAGGGCTGCACGGCCCTTATATCCAAGTACGGCCTCAATCTCATCGGATCTGCGGCCCATAATCTGTTGAGCCTCCTCACTGGTGTATCGCGTCAGTCCAAGGCCCAAGGATGCACCCGCTGTATTGCAGATCGTCACAGGATCACCGCGTCCAAAACGGCCTTCAATCTTCACCACACCCGCAGGCAGGAGGCTTTTGCCAGCCGCCAAAGCTTTTGCCGCGCCGTCATCAAGCACATAAACGCCGCGCGGCTTCATCGTCGCGATCCAGCGCTTGCGCGCCGCTTGCGGGTCGGTTTGTGGATTAAACCACGTCGCACGTCCACCATTTTCAAGCGTTGCCAATGGGTTAATAGGTGTTCCTAGAGTGATCGCCATCGCGCACCCCGCCTCTGTCGCCACTTTTGCGGCCATGACCTTGGTTTTCATGCCACCTTTGGACAAAGCAGAGGCAGCATCTCCCGCCATGCCCTCAATTTCTGACGTAATAACATCAACACTTTCAATATGTTGCGCATCTTTGTTGATGTTAGGATTGTCAGTATAAAGTCCGTCTACATCAGACAGCAAAATCAATTGATCCGCACCCACAGTGACCGCAACCTGCGCGGCCAAGCGGTCATTATCGCCAAAGCGGATCTCGTCGGTAGCAACCGTATCATTCTCGTTCACGATTGGCGTGACACCAAAGCCAAGCAAAGTTTCCATTGTAGCACGCGCGTTCAAATACCTGCGCCGATCCGCAGAATCTTCAAGAGTGACAAGCACTTGCGCGGTGATGATGCCATGAGGACTTAAGACTTCCTCATAGGCCCGCGCCAATTGGATTTGCCCAACAGCCGCCGCCGCTTGCGATTGCTCCAAAGGCAAGGCTGCTACAGGCAAACCCAACACGCCACGCCCCAAGGCGATAGAGCCAGAAGACACCAAAATAACATCCGTGCCGCGCTTGCGGATCGCGGCCACGTCTTCTGCCAGTGATACAAGCCAGTCTCGGCGCAGTTTGCCCGTTTTGGCGTCAACCAATAACGCCGATCCGATCTTAACAACAAGCCGTTTTGCGTCTCTTAAGGCTGCCACGGAGCGTCCTCCGCCTCTTGATCTGTCTCAATGCGGTCACGCAGGCGGTTGTCGTCAATCTCGCCGCGCAAAGCACGCAACACCTCTGGCACGCCCTCTTTGCTCACACCCGACATCATCATCACGGGGCCGCCAACGGCCTCTTCCATTTCGGACTTGATGAACGCACGTTCCTCGTCATCAAGCGCATCAATCTTGTTGAGCACGGTGATCCGCGGCTTTTCGGCCAATTCGCCGCCGTAAGCCTCAAGCTCTCCAATAATCACTTCATAATCATGCACAGGATCACCCGAAGTCCCGTCAACAAGGTGCAACAACACAGCACAGCGCTCCACGTGGCCAAGGAAAGTATCACCTAACCCACGGCCTTCGCTGGCACCCTCAATCAGGCCCGGAATGTCAGCAACAACGAATTCGACGTTATCAATGCCCACAACCCCAAGGTTAGGCACAAGCGTCGTAAACGGATAATCGGCAACCTTCGGGCGGGCATTCGATGTGGCAGCCAGAAACGTTGATTTACCCGCGTTTGGCATGCCCAAAAGGCCCACATCGGCAATCAGCTTCAACCGCAGCCAAAGTGTTCGCTCAATGCATTCCTGCCCCGGATTGGCGCGGCGCGGTGCTTGGTTCGTGGCCGATTTAAAGTGCAAGTTGCCCCAACCGCCATTGCCGCCCTTGGCGATCACAACGCGCTGTCCGACCTCAGTCAGATCGGCGATGACGGTTTCTTCGTCTTCATCCAAGACCTCGGTGCCAACGGGCACTTTCAAGATCTTGTCTTCGCCGTCTTTCCCCGTGCGCTGGCTTCCCATGCCATGCTGGCCATTTTGCGCGAAAAAGTGTTGCTGGTAACGGAAATCAATGAGCGTGTTCAGGCCATCAACGGCCTCAACAATCACAGAACCACCATTGCCGCCGTCACCCCCATCAGGGCCACCATATTCGATGAATTTCTCACGACGGAATGAGATACAGCCCGCACCACCGCCACCCGAGCGGATATAAACTTTGGCAAAATCAAGAAACTTCATAGCAGAGGGGCCTTTCGGGCGGGCAAGTTAAGCCTGTCACGTAGTCTATTGTTGCGCCTTACTCAAGCCATGCCAATCATCACGTTTGAGCCGCGTGTGGTGACACAATACCGGAATACGCCGCGCTTTTGACGGCTCATAGCGGGTTTGCCAGTGCCGAAACCCGAGTTTCGCCAAAACACGCCCCGATGCAGGGTTATCATGCCAAAAACTTGCGTCAAAATAGGCATGATCCGTCACGGCCATCGCATATGACATCGCGTCAAATGTCGCCTGCCCCATGACCCCACGCCCCGCAACAGCAGGATGCAGCATGTAGCCAAGCTCTCTGCCCGTCACAGCAACTGAGCCAACCAGCGACCCGTTAAGACAAATCCCCCAAACAAAGCCCTTACCGCCGTAAGTTTTACAGCGGCTTTTTGTGAACTCAGGGCTCGCAGGCCAAGGCCAACCACCCAATTGCCGCACAACCTGCCACTGGGTCGCAAGGCCATGCATCGCTTCAAAGTCATCTGCGTCAAGGTCGCGGTATGTCAGTTTAACCATGGCGGGCCGCCCATGTCGTATGGGTCAACTCCATGCGCTGCTCGGTCACGTTTTCTTGGGTCGCAGTCTGCAATTGCTCCTCAAACCCAGTGTCCACAAAGCCCTGCTTTTGCAAAACGCGCCGCGAGGCCTCGTTGGCAAGGTAATGGGACGAAACTAGCGTCTCTTCCGACTGCGCAAAGTGCCATGTGACAACGGCCTCCGCCGCCTCCGACATAATCCGTTGGCCGTGATAGTCTGCAGCGAGCCAATAGCCTAAATCAGGTGCTAAACTGATCGTACCGATAAACCCGTCGCCTGCATCAATGGCCCAACTGGTTATTGTTGGGATCACCTGATTGATGAAATCATGCGCGTCGTCCAAAGAATAGGGAAACGGCGGCGCCGTGAGCCACTGCACGACGTCCCAATTGTTGATCCCGCGCTTGATCGCCGCGGCATCATCAGCCGCCACAGGCCTTAGTGTGAGCCGCCGCGTCGTTAAGACTGGCGGCGTCAAAGCCCAGTCCGGAGCGTATATGTCCAAGTTGGCATCGTGGCATTGCGCGACACGCTAAAGGCTTCAGCATCGCCCAAATATTCAAAACCGCAATTGGTCAGAACGCGGGCTGATCCGGGATTGTCTTGGAACACTTCTGCAAAAAATCGGCGAGTTTTGCGGGGGTTTGTCTGGATAATCGCGCGCACAGCCTCAGTGGCAAGGCCGATATTCCAAAAGGCAGGCGCGACCCAATAGAAAATCTCAGATTGATCACGGTCCATATTATCAAGGCTGACAATGCCAAATGCTTCGGCCAAGCCAAACGCAGAGCCATCCAAAACCCAAACATCTTCGGTGCGATCTGGCGCGGAGGCACGGTCAATCATTGCCTCAACAGATCCAGGCGGCAAAGGGTGAGGAATGGCGCGCAAACCGCGCGCAACCCGTTCGTCCGAGGCATACATCATAATCAGACCTGCGTCTGACTTACGCGGTGGGCGCATGATAAAGCGTGTGGTTTCAATGCTTGGCTGGGCGATCACAAATTGATCCATCGCGCTTTTCTCCTCGAAAGCTCAATTCGCTTTTACCTCCACATAAAAGCAAATCGTTAAAATACTAAAAGGGACCGGCTTTCACCGATCCCCTTAAAATTTGTTACCTAAGGTATCGGCTTATTCAGCGGCCTCTGCTGCTGGAAGAACCGAAATAAAGGTGCGGCCTTTCAGGCCTTTGTGGAACTGTACGTTGCCTTCAGCAGTTGCAAAGATCGTGTGATCCTTGCCCATGCCAACGCCCATCCCTGGGAACATCTTGGTGCCGCGCTGACGCAGAATAATGTTACCTGGGATGACAACTTCGCCACCGTATTTTTTAACGCCGAGGCGACGACCAGCTGAGTCGCGACCGTTACGGGATGAACCGCCTGCTTTTTTATGTGCCATGGTGTCTCTCCTTAACTTGTGCTTACTTTGCCAGCTCTGCAGCTTGCGCGATGACTTTGTCGGAAACTTTCACTTCGAAAGTCGCGGTGTCGATTGCTGCAACTTGTGCGAATGTTGTGACACCCGCATCGTTCAGCTTCTGCGCTGCTGCTGGGCCAATGCCAGTCAACTGTGTCAGATCATCGCCATCGGCTGCTTTAGCAGCCTTTGGAGCAGCTTTTGCAGCCTTTGGCTTGGAAGCACGCTCAACTGCTGCTGCTGCTTTCTTGGATGTCGGTGCACCCTTGTAAGCAGGTTCGATCTTAAAGCCAGCACCGTTAACGGCAGCTTTAACACCAGACTTATCAGCACCAGCTTCAAGGATGTCGCCGATACGAACCAAAGTCAGTTGCTGACGGTGGCCCTTTTTACGTGCGGAAGAGTGCTTACGACGACGCTTAACAAAGTTAATTGTCTTCTCGCCTTTGATCTGGTCGATCACTTCTGCTTGGACACCAGCGTCTGCCACGAAAGGCGCGCCAACGGTGTTACCAACCATCAGAATTTCGTTGAATTGGATTTTGTCGCCTGCAAGGGCGTCCAGCTTTTCAATGCGCAATACGTCGCCTGAGGCAACTTTGTACTGCTTGCCGCCGGTTTTCAGAACCGCAAACATATGTCTTTCCTTCATTCTACCGCGTCGCTGAGGCCCCTGTAAAAACAGGCGTTTGGTGCCTTTGGACTGCGCGCCCATTTGGGCGTAATTTCGCGTAAGCCCGAACAAATACCTTGATCGGATGGCGGCTTATCTGTCCATTACGTATCTAAGTCAAGCCCTAGAGAGGCCAAAAACATGCGAATTCCCCTGATTTTCTTAGTCGTTCTGGCTGGTTGCTCAAATGAGGCAAACCACCTAGGCAATCCATTTTTCCTGCCAATATCAGGTCTGACGACTGCTGCAAGCAATGCCGTTTATTCGGAGCGCCGTGGCACAGTCGAGGTTCTGGTCAAATCCAACCACCCTGCCCTGATAGACCAAATTAACGCAGGAAACGGGCCAATCCTGACCCAAGCGATGGATGCAGCGCGAATCCCGCAAGAAGACCGCGAAACGCGGATTTTCCAGATGCAGTCTGACCTCGGCCTGTATCAAGCTAACCCCGGTGCACTGGTGACTGCATTGATGGTTTATGGTGGCTAATCGAAAGGCTCCACTTTTGATTGTTCACAAAATGGTCTCAATTCAAAGGGAAGTTGCCCTAGTTTTGTCTAAGGGGTCTGGCATCTCGGTTATGAGAAAAAAGCATTCTGCCGACCGAGGACCCTGTTATGCCAAACTATACACTTCAATATGTGTACGCGATTTCCGACTTTGATACGACAGGATCGTTGATTGCCCCCCCGAATGAAAGTGGGGCTCAGGCCGCAGGAAGCCCTCCATTTGCACTGGCTTTGAACGCAGGTGCGACTGCCCAACAGATCACCCTTAATGACGACGACGCTGATTTCAACGAAATCGGCGACAACGGCCAACTCCTGACCTCCGACGTCACGATCGACGGCGTCACTTATGTGGCTGGCACCAAAGTTATCATCAACTACGTCCTCACGACCGATGACGGGTTTGAAGGCTATGCGATCAGCATCGGGCAGAATAACAACGGCAACAACACGACAACGGCCTTCATTACCAACGGCCCGATGGTAGCAGGCCAAACCTATACATTCACGTCTGAGGGCAATATCGGCAGCAACTCCGTACTTTATAGCGAATTTGCGTGCTTCACTTCGGGCACCTTGATCAAGACCGAACGCGGTGAACGCGCTGTCGAAGACCTGCGCCCCGGTGACCGCGTGATGACCCGCGACCATGGCTTGCAAACGATCCGCTGGGCAGGTCAGCGCACAGTTGCGGGCCTTGGCGAGATGGCCCCGATTACGTTCGACAAAGGCACACTTGGCTGCTCAGAGCAGCTTACCGTATCTCCGAACCACCGGATGCTGATCTGTGGCGCAATGGCCGAACTGGTATGTGGCGACGATGAACTACTTTTGTCAGCCAAGATGCTGGTTAACGATCGTAATGTTCGCCGCGAGCCTCGCGGATTTGTCACCTACGTCCACATCATGTTTGATTACCACGAGATTATTTGGGCCAACGACTGCCCTACTGATAGCTTCTTTGTCGGTGACCATGGGATGAACGCACTCAATGATGCCCAAGCCGCCGAAGTTCTCGCGATCTTTCCAGAATTGCGCTGCGGGACCAAGAAACAATACCTCGCGCGGGCCGAAGGTCGTGCCTATGAAGGCGTTGTCATTGCGTCGACCCTATAACTCTGCGCTGATCATCGCCCTTGACGCTTCAAAGCCCAAGTTATTGCTTACGGTTTTAAAGTATTCGTCAAAGGCTGCGAGCAATGCATCATTGATCTGGACGCCCGCGTCGGTTTTGGAAAACGCGATATAGTCACGGATTTCGTCATCCGTTGCTGGATCATAAGCGAGCAACAGATACGCATTTATCCATTCGGTGGTATTTGCTCGAATTTCAGGCTCTTGATTGGAGATATCCGCAAGGATTTGGGTCTCGGTCATACTTTCATCAATCGCCCCCCCCTTAACTAGCCCGCTATAAAACGCGAAATTCGTATTAAGGGTGCTCACCACATTGGTCTCAATCAGGTCATTTGTGTCAACGAATTCGGCAATAAGATCAAATCGTGCAGACTTGTCAGCACGTGCAATCAAAGCCTTATCCTTGGCCGCTGTCTCAACCGCATCGTCGAGCATTGCACGCCGCGCGCTGACTTCGAGAGCGACAAACTTTTGCCCGACATCACTTTTAAAAAACGCAATCATCGCAGGTACATCGTCACCGACAAGCGCGCCCGCAAAGTCGGCCTTGACGACCTCCAGCATGACGCTTGGATCATAAATCTTTGCAACGGTGTCGGGCCAGCTAAGCGCATTCCCATCTGGGAACCAGTTTCGACCCAACTCCAAACCATAGCTGACCCCTTCATCATGCATAATCTCAATCATCTCGGGCAGGCCCAATGCGTCAAACAGCACATCCGTTTCAGCGGTTTGTGCAAAAGCTGGCGTGGCCAAACAGCTGAGGGCCGATAGGCCAGCAACGGATACAAAACGGTTGAACATCCAGAGTCCTCACAATTGGGGTCTTTGCAGAACCTAAGTTGCAACCCATTGAATTCCAAGAGCACTGACAGAATTGTCATCGCGCAGCCAATATTGGCTTGCACGCCACCAGCCTCGCGATTAAACGCGCATTCATTAATGCGGAGACGTGCCGGAGTGGTCGAACGGGGCGGTCTCGAAAACCGTTGAGCCTTTACGGGTTCCCAGGGTTCGAATCCCTGCGTCTCCGCCAGTGTCATCCAATAAGACCTTGTAAATAAATGATAAAATCGAGGCATACTCGGTTTTGTATACCATACTGTATACCATTGAATTTGCATCAATACCTGCATAGATAATATTGGCCTGCCCGAGACAGACGCATTCGCGCCGAGGGCTGACATACAGTCAGCCAGCCTTATCTACTTACCAATTGTAAATAAAAACTAAGGGGCTGACCCAGATAACGCGAAAAAGGTGTTATCATGGGAAGCATGCGGAAGAGTCGCTTAAGTAAGTATAAACAGGGTCGCCTGGTCGAGCATTTT
>Ga0075467_10001281_pt1 | contig 20753 bp, 14 predicted proteins | sample DEB08_DNA_9_FD_75067 | JGI IMG/M metagenome (GOLD analysis project Ga0075467, IMG submission 75067) | Aqueous microbial communities from the Delaware River and Bay under freshwater to marine salinity gradient to study organic matter... | ecosystem: Environmental > Aquatic > Marine > Coastal ... | reverse complement strand
TGGCCGCAAAAACTGCTTTAAGCTCATGGTGCCATAGGTTTCAAGAGCGTGAATCAAACCGGCAACGGTTCCCGGCACACCAGAGGATTGGGTGCTATAACGCGCCTTGGCATTATCCACGCCTCCCTCGGCGTCGAGGAACATCTCGGTGAAGGCTGCGGCGGGCGCCATTTCGCGATAGTCGATAGCAATGGTTTTGTTCTCTTCCGCTAAATGGATCAGCATAAAGCCGCCACCGCCAAGATTGCCAGCGCGGGGCAAGGTGACTGCCAGTGCAAACCCGGTTGCCACTGCGGCATCCACGGCATTGCCACCGCGAGCTAATATCTCGGCACCAACCTGGCTGGCAAGCAGCTCTTGAGATACCACCATACCGCTTGCACTGACCACGGGATGGAAGCGCGCACTAGGGTCGAGAATGGCTTTTTCACTGGCCAGCGCGAAAGAACTGACAAGCAGGCAGACAACAATGTGGACGGTATTGAACAGATTTTTAATCATACTTTGGTATATTCTCACTATTTCACGAGGGGTCGAGCTAGACGGCATTTTTTCTGATAGCAGCCCGAAAGGCAATCTTTAATCCGCCTTTAATCCATAAAGCCGACGGTTTTTATTGGCCATTGAGTTTCACAGCGATAGTGCGCAAACTTGGGCCACTTACTACAATATTGTGCGGGCACTGTTTTGGACCTTTATATGCAGACTAAATCGATCATTCGTGTTGAACAGACAAACTGGCAAACCAGCGAGCCTGAAATCAAACACATACGCACTGCAGTATTTGTCGAAGAGCAAAATGTTCCTGAGGAAATCGATTTTGATGGTCTCGACGACCAGTGTATTCACTGGCTAGCCTACGATAACAATGGCCTCCCGGTGGGTACCGGACGCTTGCTGCCCGACGGGCATTTTGGCCGCATGGCGGTACTCAAGCCCAACCGCAAGCGTGGTGTGGGAGATGCCATTATGCGCGCGGCAATCGCGTCAGCCGCTGCGGCAAAACTGCCGGAGATCTACCTGCACGCGCAACTGACAGCATTACCCTTTTACAGCGGGCTCGGATTTATCGGTTATGGCGAAGAATTTATTGATGCGGATATGCCGCATATTGCTATGCGGCTGACGTTATAAAGATTGCATCGACTGTCTAGAGCAATGCCTGCGATGAGACGACGATGCCGTTGTTGTCAGCGTAGACGTAGTCACCCGGTTTAAACCTGACACCGCCAAAACTGACACTGACCTGCGTTTCACCAATACCCTTTTTGTCGGTTTTCATCGGATGAGTTCCGAGCGCCTGAACACCAATATCGGTGGCCATAATCTCATCGACATCGCGAATGCAGCCATAGATAATCAGCCCGCTCCAGCCGTTGACTGAGGCCTTTTCGGCGAGCATATCGCCCAGACAGGCGCGCCGCATGCTGCCACCCGCATCCACGACCATCACCCGACCCTGCCCATCCGTATCCACCAACTGTTTCACGCAGCTGTTATCTTCAAAGCACTTCACCGTGACGATCTGACCGCCAAACTGCTCGCGACCGCCATAGTTACTGAACATTGGCTCAACCACCTGGATCAGGTCAGGGTACTGGTCACAGAGGTCTGGTGTCGATTTCATTGTCGATTTCATTGTCGATGTCAAAACGGGCTCCTGTTAACGCGCGGCTTTGGCTTGCTGACGATAGGCGTGCAGCAGTGGCTCGGTGTAACCGCTGGGCTGTTTGTCGCCTTTAAATACCAGATCGCAGGCCGCTTTGAAGGCAAGGCTCTGATCAAAATCGGGACCCATGGCAATATAGTCCGGATCGCCAGCGTTCTGACCATCAACTACCGCAGCCATGCGCTTAAGCGTTTCCATCACCTGCTCTGAGCTGCATATACCGTGATGCAACCAGTTGGCAATGTGTTGGCTGGAAATACGCAGCGTAGCGCGATCTTCCATCAGGCCGACATTATTGATATCTGGCACCTTCGAACAGCCAACACCCTGCTCTACCCAGCGCACCACGTAACCGAGCATGCCCTGAGCGTTGTTATCCAGTTCCAGCTGAATCTCCTCGGCAGTAAGTTGACGATCGCCGAGCAATGGAATAGTGAGAATATCATCGACACTGGCCTGGGTTCGGCTAGCTATTTGCTCTTGGACGCTGGCCACATTGACCTGATGGTAATGCATGGCGTGCAGTGTTGCGGCAGTTGGCGAGGGCACCCAGGCGGTGTTCGCGCCAGACTTGGGGTGGCCTATTTTGATCCGCATCATATCCGCCATATTATCCGGAATCGCCCACATACCCTTACCGATCTGCGCCTTGCCTTTGAGTCCACAAGCCAGACCCATATCAACATTGCGATCTTCGTAAGCACTGATCCAAGGCATCGCTTTGAGGTCGGCTTTAAGTGCAAAGGGACCCGCGTGCATACTGGTATGGATTTCATCGCCAGTGCGATCGAGGAACCCGGTATTGATAAATACCACACGGCCTTTGGCGGCGCGGATGCACTCTTTAAGATTCACCGAGGTGCGTCGCTCCTCATCCATAATGCCGACTTTGATGGTGTGTCGCTCAAGACCTAGAGCATCTTCGATGGCATCGAAAAGCTGATTGGTAAACGCCACTTCTTCAGGCCCGTGCATCTTGGGTTTAACGATGTAGCTGCTGCCGGCTGCAGAGTTGCTCAGACGACCGAGGCGCTTGAGATCATGTAGCGAGATCAGGCTGGTGATCACACCGTCCATAATACCCTCGGGAACTTCGTTGCCCTGTGCATCGAGAATCGCCGGATTGGTCATCAGGTGGCCCACATTGCGCACAAACATCAGGCTGCGACCGTTCAAGCTCAGTTTTGAGCCATCTGCTGCGAGATAGTCACGGTCCGGATTCATCGAGCGCACGAAACTCTTGTCTCCGCGAGTCACCGTCTCTTCAAGCGTGCCTTTGTTGAGGCCTAACCAGTTGCTGTAGGCGAGCGCCTTATCCTCAGCGTCCACGGCAGCAACCGAATCTTCGCAGTCCATAATCGTGGTCAAAGCGGCTTCGAGCACAATATCTTTCACACCAGCGCGGTCAGTCACACCCACTTGATGGCTAGAATCAACCTGAATTTCAATATGTAAGTTATTGTTTTTTAACAATATTGAGGCCGGTCTTTCGGTTGAGCCAAGATAGCCAACAAACTGTTCAGGGTCGGCTAGCTGTGCGACTGTTCCATCCTCTAATGTCACCGCTAGCTGCTGGTTTAGCACCTGATAAGCAGTCGCTCCGTGATGAGAGCCGCTCGTTAAAGGCACTGCGTTATCCAGAAAATCGCGCCCGTAGTCGATCACCTTCTGCCCGCGCAGGGGATTGTAGGCGCCAACCTTTTCCGCACCGCCCTGCTCAGAAATCACATCATTGCCATAGAGCGCGTCGTAGAGGCTGCCCCAGCGGGCGTTAACCGCATTGAGGGCAAAACGCGCATTCATAATCGGCACCACCAATTGTGGGCCGGCCTGCTGAGCAATCTCAGGGTCAACGTTAGTGGGAGTAACACTAAAATCAGCACCATCGGGAACCAGATAACCAATGCTTTGCAGAAATGCCTTGTAGTCGGCGAAGTTAAAGTTGCCGCGATGCTGGTGATGCCAAGAATCGATCTGCGCTTGAAGGTTTTCGCGTTTTTTAAGAAGTTCGCGGTTGATCGGCGCAAAATGGCTGATTAAGGCGGCAAATTTACTCCAGAACTGGTCTGGATCAATTCCAGTTCCCGGGCAGATTTGCTCGTTGACCAAATCATAAATGGGTTTCGCGATGTGTAGCCCTGAGTGCTCGATACGATCGACCATGCTTCTCTCTCCGATATCCGTCAAATAATCGTTGAGTCTATTCCCAACCCGAAGATAAGCCAAATCTATGGCTTTTATCTTTGCTATTCAGCAGGGCTATTTTATAGCGTTAAGGAGTGTCATTACTCGCCGCGTCTACTCTATTCGAATATCGTAAACCTAAACCGCTACATCGCAATTTCGTCAGACACTGACTTGATCACCTGACGCAGCCACTTATGCCCTGGATCCCTTTGCAGCAGCGGACTCCAAACCATTTTCAAGCGCATTCTCGGTATCTCAAAGGGAGGGTCTAGAATCACCACCTTGGGATTACTAGCCATGGTTCGTGCCGCGATACTCGGAATCGTCACAATCAGGCCTTCCTGCTCACCGAGCAATAGCGCCGCTTGGTAATGGCGAGTAAAGACAGTTATTTCACGCTGCGCATCAAGCTTGCCTAGCGCCTCATCCACCCAACCTAATCGCTGTACATCGTCAGAACTCATACCGACACCGACCCCCATTCCCGTTTTACTCACCCAGACATGCTTGCTGGACAAATAACTGTCGAGACTCCAGTTCTTAATTACCGGGTTGCCAGCACTCATGACACAGGAAAAACTGTCATCCCAGAGATGCACCTGGTGAAAAGACTGCGGCAACGTATCAAAGCGATTAATCACTAAATCCACCTTGCCACGCTCAACATCGTGAAAACTGACATCACTGGGGGTCATAATATCCAGCCGTATACCGGGCGCTTCGCGACGCAGTCGCTGCAAGAGGTGCGGCAATAAAGTGACCTCGGTGTAATCACTCGCCATAATGCGAAAGATACGGTCAGAACCAGAGGCGTCAAATAAGGTCTTGGGCAGCACCGCTATCTCGGCGGCGGCCAGTACATTGCGCACCAGCGGTTGCAGCTCTAAGGCGCGATCGGTTGGCGTCATGCCATCACTGGTCCGCACTAGCAGGGGGTCATCGAACAGGTCGCGCAGACGCCGCAAACTGTTTGACATCGCCGGCTGACTAATGCCCAGCTCCTCCGCTGCGCGGGTGACATTGCACTCACGCAAGAGCACATCTAGGTAGACCAACAGGTTTAAATCGACTCTCGCTATATTCATAGTAAAAATGCCCGCAATAGAAACTATCAATTAGATTAATAGCGGCATCATACCTAAACTCGCTGCACAGTCAAACAAATGGAATGTCAAAGGGGTTATATCTATGTCCACATTTACCAATCATATTGCTGCTGTTGCCAAGCTCAAAGAGACGCATGGCAGCAACTGGGGCGCCATCAGCGCCGATTCCGCCGCCCGCATGAGGGTTCAAAATCGCTTCCAAACTGGTCTTGATATCGCCAAGTACACCGCGGGTCTGATGCGTGCTGACATGGCAGCCTACGATGCCGACTCTACGCAATACACACAATCATTGGGCTGCTGGCACGGTTTTATCGGTCAGCAAAAGCTGATCGCGATTAAAAAGCATTTCGGTACCACGAAGCGCAAGTACCTCTATCTATCAGGCTGGATGGTCGCTGCCCTGCGTTCTGAGTTCGGCCCCCTGCCCGATCAGTCGATGCATGAAAAAACCTCGGTTGCCGCGCTTATTGCCGAGCTCTACACCTTCTTGCGTCAGGCAGACGCTCGTGAACTGGGCGGCCTGTTTCGTCAACTGGATGCGGCAGAGGGTGCGGCCAAGCTCGCGATTCAGGACCAAATTGACAACTTTGAAACCCATGTTGTGCCCATTGTTGCTGATATCGACGCCGGTTTTGGTAATGCCGAAGCAACCTACCTAATGGCCAAGCAAATGATTGAAGCAGGCGCCTGCTGCATTCAAATTGAAAATCAGGTCTCCGATGAAAAGCAGTGTGGCCACCAAGACGGTAAAGTAACGGTTCCTCACGAAGACTTCCTCGCCAAGATCAATGCCGTGCGTTACGCATTCTTGGAGCTCGGCGTCGACGATGGCGTCATTGTCGCGCGAACTGATTCATTGGGTGCCGGCCTGACTAAGCAGATCGCTGTAACACGTGAGCCAGGCGATCTTGGTGATCAGTACAACTCATTCCTCGATGTTGAAGAAATCACTCCTGCGGACATGAAAAATGGTGATGTGGTGCTTAACCGCGATGGCAAGCTAGTGCGTCCTAAACGCCTGCCAAGCAACTTGTTCCAGTTTAAGGCTGGCACTGGCGAAGCACGCTGCATCCTCGACAGTATTACGAGCCTGCAGAACGGCGCTGACATGATCTGGATTGAAACTGAGAAGCCGCACGTTGGCCAGATTGGCGCAATGATGGACGAGATTCGCAAAGTCGTTCCCAACGCCAAGCTGGTTTACAACAACAGCCCATCGTTCAACTGGACGCTGAACTTCCGTCAACAAATCTTCGACGCGTGGAGCGAAGCCGGCAAAGATGTCTCGGCCTATGATCGAGCGGATCTGATGAATGTCAGCTATGACGAGACCGATCTGGCGGTTGAAGCCGATAACAAAATCCGCACCTTCCAGGCTGATGCTGCCCGTGAAGCGGGGATATTCCACCACCTTATTACCCTACCGACTTATCACACGGCGGCGCTTTCAACTGACAACCTTGCCAAAGAGTACTTCGGTGAGCAAGGCATGCTCGGTTATGTGGCTGGCGTGCAGCGCAAGGAAATCCGTCAGGGGATCGCCTGTGTTAAACACCAGAATATGGCTGGCTCTGATATGGGCGATGATCATAAAGAGTACTTTGCCGGTGAAGCAGCACTCAAAGCCTCAGGTAAAGACAACACCATGAATCAGTTCTAAGACTGATTCACAGGTGATCGCAAAGAGTGGCCTTAGGGTCACTCTTTTTTTATGCCCGAAAAAAGTTTCCCATTGCGTTGTTTCTCCGCGCTCCAGTACGATGCAACAAAACGATAAAGCTGCAAAGCAGCCAGACAATGGCTGAAAATTAAAATAGATTGGGGAGTAAAATAGATTGGGGAGTAAAATGACCATTTCGCGTAACACTGGCTTGGCGGGCGCCGCCCTACTATTGATCGCTGGCATCTGGGCGTATCCAACCGCGCAAGCGCTCTATCAGACTATCCATCTTTTCGACCAAGACCGCATTGTTGAAAACTTCCGCTCAGCCAACCAGCTCTGGTCAAGCCGCACCATGACGGCTGCCGCTCAGCCACGGCCCTACCAACAGGGGAGCGAACTAGAACTGCCGGAGACTTTTTCATTTGCCGACCAGAACCTAAATGCTAAGCAATTTTTGTCTGACTCCTGGACCACTGGGTTGCTGGTGATTAAACAAGATGAAATTGTTTATGAAGAGTATTTCCTTGGCAGCAGTGAGTCCACCCGCACTATTTCGTGGTCGATGGCCAAATCATTTATCTCAGCCATGATTGGTATTGCTGTGAATGAAGGAAGCATTGGCAGCATTGAACAACCGGTGGATGTCTATGCGCCGGAACTAAAAGGCTCCGGCTACGAGGGCGTGCGCATCAAAGATGTGCTGCAAATGTCATCGGGCATTGCCTTCAATGAGGACTACGGCGATTTCAGTAGCGACATCAATCGCTGGGGGCGCGGCTTTGCTATGGGCAGCTCACAGGATGAGTTTGCCGCCAGCCTGATTCGCGGTCGTCAGCCCGGTACTGTCAATCATTATGTCAGTATTGATACCCATGTTCTGAGCATGGTGCTGAGTCGGGCAACTGGCAAATCAGTTACTGACTACATGCAAGAAAAACTCTACCAACCTCTAGGGATGGAGTTTGACGGCTATTGGCTTATCGACAGTTATGGCAAGGAGATGGCACTCGGCGGACTTAACCTAACGCTGCGCGATTTTGCCAAGCTGGGCTCACTGTATCTGCATCAGGGTGCCGTTGATGAACAGCAGATAGTACCTGTGAACTGGGTAGCGGCATCAACCATTGCCGACGCAGTGCATCTGCAGCCTGCTCAAGCTGATTTTGGTTACGGCTATCAGTGGTGGCTGCCACTCTCTGACAGCGGTGAATACATGGCAATGGGTGTTTATGGGCAGTATATTTACGTCAACCCTGCGCGCGATATCGTGATCGTAAAACTCTCGGCTAACCCTCATTACAATGACCTTAGCTATCTTCCCAGCAGTGACTTCGCCAATCTGGCGTTTTTTCGCAGCATCGCCAATGCAGGGGCAGATTAATTATTTAAAATCGGTATAATCTCCACCTGCATTCACACCCCAACTCAGCCAGTTTCGAGCGAGCCAACTTGAAAACAGAATTTCTCGGTAAAACCCTCTCCGGCCCTTTTACAGTGCCCTCCGGAATCGTCACCACAGCGACCTCAATTATTCAGTATATGTTTGATCATATGCCGCAAATTGGCGTGATCACCACCAAAAGCGTCGGCCCTGAACCGCGCGCGGGCAACCGTGAGCCGGTTTACAGCCAGTATTCTCCCGGCAATTTTGTCAATGCCGTCGGCCTGACCAACCCTGGCGCTCTTGCCGCTGCCGAAGCCATGGCAACACTGCGCATTCCTGAAGACCGCTTTTTGCTGGTCTCCATTTTTGGTGGCAGCCTTGAAGAGTTTGTCGACGTAGCGAAAATTATGGCACCGGTGGCCAATGGCTTAGAACTCAATCTCTCCTGCCCCCACGCCAAAGGTTATGGCATGGCTATGGGCCAGGATCCCGAGATGGTTCGCGCGATTACTGCAGCGGTGAAAGCCGTGGTCAATATCCCAGTGATTCCTAAATTAACCCCGAACACACCCAATATCGGTGAAATAGCGCTCGCCGCTGCTGCCGGTGGTGCCGATGGCATCTGCGCGATTAACACTGTTGGGCCAGGTTATACCGCGTCACATGGGCACCCGGTTCTGAGTAACGGCGCCGGCGGCATGTCGGGCAAAGGCATACTGCCGATAGCACTAAAATGCGTGCGCGAGATTCGTGCCGTGACCGATATACCGATTATCGGTTGTGGTGGCGCCAGTAGCGCGGCCGATACGCGGGAATTTATCAATGCCGGCGCATCAATTGTTGGCATCGGTTCTGCCCTGACGGGCATGACCACAGACGAGATTGGCAGCTACTTTAATCAGCTTGAGTCAGACCTCTGTTTCGACTCAGACAAAGCTGAAGCGCATATTCGTTATGATATCGATATGGATTACTCGCCGGTGGTACTGGTGGAAAATAAACGCGTGTGCAACGATATCTGCGTCCTAACCTTTGATCGCAAAGTCAATATTCAAGCCGGTGAGTTTGTTTTTCTGTGGGTGCCAGGCGTTGGCGAGAAGCCCTTTTCGGCTCTGGCCGACGATCCTTTCCAGCTCGCGGTAATCGATGTCGGTATCTTTACCCATGCGTTGATGGATCTCGAGGTTGGCACTGAAGTCTATGTTCGAGGCCCTCACGGCATTCCGGTGTCACCGGCTGAAGATGCCAAGATCATGGCCGTTGCCGGCGGAACTGGTCTGGCGGCTGTTTATCAGCTGGCTCGAGACTTTGGCAACGCTGAGGTATTTACAGGTGCGCGCACCGCAGAACGACTCTACTATCTCGACGAGTGTAAAAAGGTCGCCGAGGTTCACGTGGCGACCGATGATGGCAGCGAGGGCTTTAAAGGCGTTGTCACCGAGCTGCTGCGCAGTCGGCTTGAAGAGATGGATCAGCAGGAGCTCGATAAGTTGGTGTTTTACAACTGCGGCCCTTCACCCATGGTGCACGCCGCGGCGAAAGTACAGCGCGAGTTCTGTCGCGATGATCAAATTTTTAGTGCAATTGACTATCTGACCAAGTGTGGCGTCGGCATCTGCGGTGCCTGCGCGTCACCTGATGGCCGACGTATCTGTGTTGATGGTCCGTTTATGCAGGGCACACCTGAGCGCCCTGCTGTATAACGCGATGCTCAGCCCCTGAAAAATCACTCCCGGGGTCTGAGCATGTTCTGCCAGTTCTTTTTAGCTGCTATGGATACAGTGATTCACCCTTCGCGGCCATAGCGCGCAGTTTCTCGGTGGGACGATATAACTCACTAATATGCGCGTAGCGATCACCGCGATCACAGACTTCCTGCAAACCAATCTCATCCATCCAGCGGCAAATACCGCCGCGGAATGCCGGAAAACCAACGCCATAGATCAAGGCCATATCCGCTTCCGCTGGTGAGGCAACGACGCCCTCCTCCAGGCAGTGAACCATCTCCATGGCCATGGCGATCATCAGACGATCAACAATCTCATCGGCATCGACCAGCTTGGCTTCACCATAGAGATCGGCAAACATCTTGATCACCGTCTCATCGACTGCCTTAGCGGGCTTACCCTGATCATTCAATTCATAACTATAGTAGCCGCGGGCATTTTTCTGACCCAGGCGCTCAGCGTTATAAATAGACTCTGTGGGCCAAAGGTCAGCGGTCTTTTTAAAGCGCTCGGGCAAACCATTAATCATCACCGGGTAGCAGTGATTGATCGTGTCTATACCAATCACATCCATTAGATAAGCTGGCCCCATCGGCAGTCCCCAGCCCTCCATCACTTTATCGATCTGCTGAAAATCAGCGCCTTCAGCGATCATCATCTCGAGACCAAAGAGCAGTGCAAAGAGCACCCGGTTGACTAAGAAGCCTGGGCAGTCATTGACCACAATCGGCTTCTTGCCCAAACCCAAGGCATAGGCGCAGACTGCAGCGATGGTCGCATCTGAGGTATTTTCGCCGCGAATAATTTCAACCAGCGGCATCGCGTGAACCGGGTTAAAGAAGTGCATGCCGCAGAAGTTTTCTGGGCGTTCTAGTGACTCGGCAAGACGATTAATTGAAATAGTTGATGTGTTTGAGGTAATCACGGCGCTCTCATCGAGCAGCGCTTCAACGGCTGGCAGCACCATCTTCTTGACTGACTCAAGCTCGACCACGGCTTCAACCAGCATATTGCAACCGCTAACATCGCTGTCTTTCAGAGTTGGCACAATCAGACTCAATATCTGCGCGGCTTTATCTTCGGTTAACTTGCCGCGCTTAACGCCTTTCGCCAGCAGTTTTTTCGCTTCTTGAATACCCAGATCCAAAGCCGGCTGATTAATATCCTTCATCACCACCGAGTAGCCGCGAATGGCATTTTGGTAGGCAATGCCACCGCCCATAATGCCAGCGCCGATAACACCGGCGGTTGTTATTTCAGGCAGCTTGTCCGCCAGCGCGCGGCTGCGATTTTTCGCCTGTTTAACGATATATTGATCACTTAAGAAGAGCCCCACCATAGCTCTTGCCTGGGGAGTTTGAGAGACTTCATAGAAGGCTTCATTTTCCATCTTGATCGCCTCATCGCGGCCTAGATGGGCGGCACTAGAAACCAACTCAACCGCTTTTAAGGGCGCTGGATAATGATTGCCAACTTTACCCATTATGGCGCTGCGGAAACCGGCAGCAGTGGCTTGCAGTTCAGCATCGGACAGCGTGAGTGCTGAGGTCTTTTGTGTGCGGCGGGTTTGATAATCACGCTCACCTGAAGCCAGTTCTTGCAGCAACTTGAGTGATGCTTCCCGCAGCTGATCAGGCTCGGCGATGACATCGACAGCACCCGCCGCCAACGCCGCTTTGGGTCGCTGCTGTTCACCAGAGGCAACCCAATGCACTGCCGTGGAATAACCAATTAAACGCGGCAATCGCACCGTGCCACCCCAACCAGGAATAATGCCGAGACCGGTCTCCGGGAGGCCTATAGCGGCCTTGGACGACATTACTCGAGAGTCACAGGCTAAACAAATTTCAAAACCTCCACCCAGAGCAAAACCATTAATTGCAGCCACTGATGGATAAGGGAGATCTTCGATCTCAGAGAACAGTGCATTCGCCGTCTGAGCCCCCGCAATAAACTCTACTTTGCTGGCGGTAAACATAGCTTCGAATTCGGTAATATCGGCACCTACTACAAATACCGATTTCGCACTGGTTAGTAATAACCCTCTGATACCTGATTCGGCTTTTAGCGCGTCAACGGCTTGGCGCAAATCAGCCAGCGTCTGCTGGTTAAATTTATTCACCGACTCGTTCTGATTGTCGAATTGAATTTCTGCAAAACCATTGTCGATAAGCTTGAGACTAACTGTCTGCCCTTTATACATAGCAATCACGTTTCCTTAACTAGTAATTAAATTCTGTCGGTATTCTAACTTTGTTCACGCGCCAGTCTATGATTTACTGCGACCAGACGTATCCACAAAAGTAGCCAAAGAGACATAAAATGACATTGCGTGACACGATGCACCGCGAGCAGCAAAGCAAATATCTGCTTGAGCAAGCCAAAGGCTATGCTTATGAATACGCCGATGGTGTCGCGGAACGCAAGGTCTTCCCCTCGAAACAAGCTCTAGCAGATCTGGAACAGTTTATCGAAGACCTACCCGTTCAATATGGCGACGCTGAGACCATTCTGCAACAATTACATCAATACGGCTCCCCTGCCACCACAGCACAGACTGGCGGCCGTTACTTTGGTTTTGTGAATGGTGGTATTTTGCCGGTCACTCTGGCAACCAAGTGGCTGAGTGATTTCTGGGATCAAAACACTGCGCTCTATGTAATGTCGCCCGTTGCCTCGACGCTCGAAGAAATCTGCGAGCGCTGGTTAAAACAATTATTTGGCCTACCTGACAGCACCGTGGCCGGGTTTGTCAGCGGCACCTCGTCGGCGATTTTATGTGGACTGGCGGCAGCGCGCTATAGACTGCTGCAAAACCACGGCTGGGACTTTAATCAGCAGGGCCATAATGGCGCGCCAGCACTGCGTATTATTGCCGGCCAACATATTCACGGTGCCGTGACAAAGGCCGTCGCCCTACTCGGCTTTGGAATCGACAATATTGAGTGGGTTGAGGCTGATGATCAGGGCCGTATTTTGCCTGAGAAGCTCCCGCAACTGGATGCCAGCTGCATCATTTTGTTGCAGGCGGGCAATGTAAACTCTGGGGCTTTTGACCCTTTCGAAGAGATTTGTAACAGCGCAGACCAAGCCGGTGCCTGGGTGCACATAGACGGTGCATTTGGGCTTTGGGCCGGCGGGACAAAGCGACTCAAACACTTGACCAAAGGCATGGAAAAAGCCCATTCCTGGTCGGTGGATGGCCATAAGACTCTCAACACACCCTACGACAGCGGCATTTTATTGTGCCGTGATCGAGATGCTCTGATAATGGCGCTGCAGGCGTCTGGTGCCTATCTCAATTTCAGCGAAAACCGTGATGGCATGCTCTATACCCCAGAGATGTCACGCCGAGCAAGAGCAGTTGAACTCTGGGCCGCACTCAAATACTTAGGTAGCGATGGGGTCGATGAACTGGTTTATGGAATGCATGAACGGGCGCGACAGTTTGCTGATGAACTCAAGGCAGCAGGTTTCGATATACTCAATGATGTGGTGTTTAATCAGGTTATCGTCTCGCCGGCTAACAATGACGCTAAAACAGATAAGATACTTGCAGCAATTCAAGATTCCGCAGAGTGCTGGGTGGGCGGTTCAGTATGGCGGGGTAAAAAGGTGATTCGTATCAGCGTCTGTTCCTGGGTTACCAGCGCGGATGATGTCAGCCGTTCGGTGCGGGCATTTATTGCAGCCAGAGACGCTACTTCTGAAAAATAATCACATCTGCGCCGATAAACTGCGGTGCACTGCCCCACTGTTCACCGAGATATTCAAATGTCGCCGTTGAGAAGAAACTGATATGCGTCGGGTCAGATTTATAGTGCCAGTTGGCAAATTTTTCAGGGCTCGCAACCAGCTTGGTCATCATAGCTAGCTGTCCGCCCGACCTTAGCAGCCCCCACAATCGATCCAATTCAACCTGCGGATTGGCCAGATGCTCAACCACTTCAGTGGCGGTAATAAAATCATACCGCGACTCAAGCAGGGTCGGATAGTTGACGTAATAGAGATCATAGAGCGCGACAGAATGCCCCTGCTCCTCAAGCATCACCGATAAACAGGGCCCCGGGCCAGAGCCAAAATCGAGCCCCTGGCTCTGGGGCTCGAGTCGCTCTAAAAGCGGCTGCGCAAGTCGGTTGAGAAAACCGCGATAGCCTGCGTTCTGAGCATCGTTCTCATGGAGATCATACTCAGTCTTTTCTTCATCACTGGAAAGATGAAACGCCGATGGCACAAACACTAACTGGCAGTCGCGACATTGCCGATAACAGCGACGCTGATCGCGATGGTAGTCGACGACCTCAATGCTAGCGCAAAGTGGGCAATGTTCAAACGGTGCAGTTCTGTTATCACTCATAGTTGCTCGGTCACAATAAATCGGTAAATACAAGTCTACCCAGGACTCACCGCTCAGGGCATAATCGCGGCGCTGTTTGACGCCCAATTCAAATCTTTAATCGCCGACAACTATTACTGCAAAAGGTCCCCATGCAATCTATTGCCAGCCGCATCGCCAATGAACTCTCGATCACAGAAAACCAAGTCACTGCCGCCATCGACCTGCTCGACGAGGGCGCGACGGTACCTTTTATATCGCGCTATCGCAAGGAGGTTACCGGCGGCCTGGATGATACTCAGATGCGTAATCTTGAGGAGCGCCTCAATTACATTAGGGAGTTGGAAGATAGGCGTAAGTCGATCTTGGCGAGTATTGATGAGCAAGGCAAGCTGACGCCTGCCCTGCAACAGACGATTAACCAAGCCGAGACCAAAACTCGCCTCGAAGATTTATATCTGCCCTACAAAGTAAAACGCCGCACCAAAGGACAAATCGCTATCGAAGCTGGCCTTGAGCTACTGGCCGAACGTCTCTATGGCGACCCGACACAGGACCCGGAACAGGCTGCGGCAGAGTTTCTCAATCCAGAACACGGCATTGACGATACCAAAGCCGCGCTGGACGGTGCCAAATTTATTCTTATGGAGCGCTTTAGTGAGAATGCAGAACTGATTGGCAGCCTGCGTCAGTTTATGTTTAATGAAGCGCATATCACCGCCAGCCTGATCAGCGGCAAAGATAAACAACCTGGCAAAGAACAGGCGGCGGCCAAATTCAAAGATTATTTCGAGCACAGCGAGCCCCTCAAAACGACGCCATCCCATCGCGCGCTGGCTATGTTCCGCGCCCGTCGTGAAGGCTTTATCAGCATCAAAGTCGATTTAATGCTTGAGGATGATGCAGGCCATCCCTGCGAAACCATGGTCGCGCAGCAGGTTGCCATTGAGCATCTGGGTCGCCCCGCCGACGACTGGTTGCGAGAAGTGGTGCGCTGGACTTGGCGGATAAAGCTGCATACCCACTTGGAGACTGACCTGTTAGCAAATCTTCGAGAGCGCGCCGACCTCGATGCCATTAATGTCTTTTCAATCAATCTTAAAGATCTGATGCTCGCGGCACCTGCTGGGCAGAAAGCCACGCTCGGGCTCGATCCCGGTCTGCGCACGGGAGTTAAGGTCGCGGTGGTAGATAGCACCGGCAAGCTGCTTGATCACACCACTGTATACCCAACCCCACCACAGAAAAAAATCGAGGAATCCGAAGCCATACTCAAAAAACTCTGCGAAACACATCAGGTTGAGCTGATTGCGATTGGCAACGGTACCGCCAGTCGAGAGACAGAGAGCTTTGTGCAGGGGCTGTTAAAAAACAATCCGCAATTAAACGCGCAGGCGGTGATGGTCAATGAGGCGGGTGCCTCGATTTATTCCGCCTCTGAATTTGCCGCCAAGGAATTTCCCGATCTCGATGTTACGATCAGGGGCGCCGTCTCGATAGCACGTCGCCTCCAAGACCCGCTGGCCGAACTGGTTAAAATTGACCCCAAATCGATTGGCGTCGGCCAATATCAGCACGATGTCAGTCAGGTTCAACTGGCCAAGAGTCTTGACTCAGTGATTGAAGACTGTGTGAATGCGGTGGGTGTTGAGGTCAATACTGCCTCCTCTGCTCTGCTGCGTCGAGTCTCTGGCCTCAGCCAAACCATTGCCGACAATATTGTTGAGTATCGCGATCAGCAAGGCGCCTTTAAGAATCGCGAGCAACTTAAGTTGGTCAGCCGTTTTGGCGAGCGCACCTTTGAGCAGGCGGCCGGCTTTTTACGCATTGCCAACGGTGATAATCCGCTGGACGCCTCCGCAGTTCATCCAGAGACGTATACAGTAGTTGAGCGCATTGCCGAAGTGAACAAAACCAGTCAACGCGCGCTACTCGGCAATAGCCAGCTACTGCGCAAGCTCAACCCAGCACACTATGTCGATACACAATTTGGCTTGCCCACCATCACCGATATCTTGGGCGAGCTGGACAAACCTGGCCGCGACCCGCGACCAGAGTTTAAAACCGCGACCTTCAAGGACGGTATCGAAACCATCAAGGATCTCAAACCCGGCATGCTGCTGGAAGGCGCAGTCACCAATGTCACCAACTTTGGCGCCTTTGTCGATATTGGCGTGCATCAAGACGGTCTGGTGCATATCTCAGCACTCGCCAACCGCTTTGTTAAAGATCCTCACGAAGTGGTTAAAACCGGCAATATCGTCAAGGTCAAAGTGATTGAAGTGGATGTTGAGCGCAAGCGCATCGCACTGAGCATGCGCACCGATGATGACGCCGCTGCAGCGCAGCCCAGTGCAGCGCCGAAAAGCAAACATAACAATAGCCATGCAAACACCAAAAAACGCAATAATGGCCCCGCACCAAGCGCCACAAAACCGGCAGCAAAAGGTAGTATGGCGGCGCTGTTTGAGCAGGCCCTGAAGAAGCGCTAAGGCAAGCTCGGCCTATTGCGACAAACAGGCAGATAATTTGCCTGATAGTATTATTTCGCATTGACGGAAACCAGCATGGTCAGTATCATGCGCGCTCTCGTAAGAGACCGCATGGTAAGACATTCGGGGATTAGCGCAGTCTGGTAGCGCGCCTGCTTTGGGAGCAGGATGTCGGGGGTTCGAATCCCTCATCCCCGACCACTTTCCGGCTTGTAATATGCGCCCGTAGCTCAGCTGGATAGAGCAACGGCCTTCTAAGCCGTGGGTCGCAGGTTCGAATCCTGCCGGGCGCACCATCAATACTTCGCGATGGGCCCATAGGTAGAATCGAACAGTCAGTAGTAGTCAATGGTGGACGTAGCTCAGTTGGTAGAGCCCCGGATTGTGATTCCGGTGGTCGCGGGTTCAATCCCCGTCGTCCACCCCATTTTTATAACTTTTATCTAATTTCCTTATACTGTTCAAAAAAGGTTGCGTTATTCACAGCCGTTGCCTATTTTAACGCACCAATTTTAACCATTAATTTCAACAGGTATTATCATGTCTGCTCTTATTCTGGATGGCAAAACTCTCGCCGCAAAAACCGAAGCCGAACTCACTCAACGCGTTGCTGCCCTCGAGGCTTCAAACAATGGTCAGGCACCGATTTTGGCAACCATCCTAGTCGGCGGTGATCCTGCGTCAGCGACCTATGTCAAGATGAAACAGAATGCCTGCAAGCGCGTCGGCATGGACTCAATCGCGGTTGAAATGTCGCAAGAGACCAGCACAGAAGAGCTGCTGGCAAAAATTCATGAGCTGAATAATAATCCCGACTGCCACGGTATTCTGCTACAGCATCCAACGCCAAAGCAGATTGATGAACGCGCCTGCTTCGATGCAATAGCACTGGAAAAAGATGTCGACGGTGTTACCTGCTTGGGCTTTGGTCGTATGGCCATGAACGAAGCAGCCTACGGATCCGCGACACCACAGGGCATTATGCGTATTCTCGAGGGCTACAATATTGAGATGTCAGGCAAGCACGCCGTAGTCGTTGGCCGCAGTCCTATCCTCGGTAAGCCTATGGCACTGATGCTGCTAAATGCCAATGCCACGGTGACGATCTGTCACTCGAAAACCGAAAACCTTCCAGAGCTGATTAAACGGGCTGATATTTTGGTCGGCGCAGTGGGTCGACCCGAGTTTATTAAAGCTGAGTGGATCAAAAATGGCGCCGTTGTTGTCGATGCCGGCTACCATCCTGGCGGCGTCGGCGATATTGAACTGGCACCGCTGGTTGATCGTGTAGCGGCTTACACACCGGTACCTGGTGGTGTTGGTCCGATGACGATTAATACATTGATCCTGCAGTCGGTTGATGCCGCAGAGAAGAAACTGATCTAACTGTCGATCTAACCACTGATTTTCTTAATCATCGCCGCAATGGAGTCTCGCGCATAGGGCTGGTTGATCGACCAGACCTGTGCCGCGGTTTCAATCTCCAACATCTCTTTGTGACTATTGGTGCCGCCTGCTGTGCGCAGTGTCTGCTTGGTGCGCAACAATAACTCTTTCGGCAAGTCGCGAATATTGGCAGTGAATTCAACGGCTTCTTTAATCAGGTCTTCGGAGCCGACACACTTCCAGGCAAGGCCCTTCTCTACCGCTTCATGGCCACTAATCGACTGCGAGAAGAGCAGCATGCCTGCCGCTGTATTCCAATTGACCAGTTGCCTAAGCATCCAAGTATTACCGCCCCCGGGATGCAGACCCAAACCAAAAAAGCGCGGTTCAAAGCGTGCCGCTTCGGTAACAATGCGCACATCACAACCTACCGCCATATTGAAACCTGCGCCCACTGCTGGACCATTTACCGCGGCTATGGTGGGTAATTTACAGTTGGCGATACTTAAAAAACCGCTATAGATAGCCTCTAATATCTCTTGATCAGGAATTAAATCCGTCAACTGCCCACCGGCACAAAATGCTCGACCGTTGCCGGTCACAATCAAGGCCTTAACCTCCGGATGCTCTTCAGCCTCAGCCACATAGCTAACGATCTGCTGGCATACCTCGCGGGTCAACATATTGCGTTTAGCGGGATTATTAAGCGTAAGCAATGCTGCATTATCACGAATTTCAAACAACACCTGTGACATAGGATAAGTCTCGTTAAAAGCCAAAATGCAAGGATAGCACTACAATGCTTCTAAGGTGCAATGACATGCCGTATAGTCGCGATAAGCCGCAAAGCATAGTCGTAGACTTATCCTTGGCAGACCCTACTGTTGGCAAGCTGGAACTCTATTTTGACCAAGCACACAGCAACCGATCAACTCTCGCCCAAGCAGCTAGTCGCACACCGCGGTCTGCAGGCCGCGTATCCAGAAAACACTGCTCTGTCTGTGTCGAAGGCAATTGATGCTGGTGCCTTGTTTGTAGAAATAGATATTCAATTGAGCCTGGATAAACAGCCGATGGTGTTCCACGATAGCGGCTTGAAGAGAGTCAGCGGCCGTCACGGCATGATCTCAGAGATAAGCTGTCATGAGCTGAGTCAAATACCTGCCTATGAACCCGCACGTTTTGGAAACCAATTTATCAGTGAAACGATTTCGCCACTAGTAAAGGTGGCTGATATCATCGCCCAGCATCCAAACGTGACATTATTTGTCGAGTTAAAAGAGCAATCTATCGCCGCCTTTGGCGCCGAGGTGATGCTTAATAGCGTCTGTAACATTCTTCAGCCAATTCGCGATCGTGCGGTGCTAATCAGTTTTGATTACGATATTATTTTCGCTGCCAGACTAGCCGCATGGCCTCAAGTCGGCGCCGTGTTGCGCAAGTGGCGTGACATAGACAGCGAAAAAATAACTCAGATCGCGGGAGACTATACCTTTGTCGACTATAAACTTATTCCGGTCGATGAGAACCTAACGCGATTGAACACTAAGTTGGTGGCCTATGAGGTCGGCACTAGGGAGCTGGCTCAAAAATTGGCCCATTGCGGTGTCGATCTGCTAGAGACATTTGATATCTCAACGTTGCTCGAATAAGCTGCCAGAATCAGTTGCTGACGTGAATAACCCGGACTAAACCAATGACACAAACTTTTGATCTCTGCGTCGTCGGCGGTGGTATTCAGGGTGCGGGAATCGCCCAAGCCGCAGCACTAAATGGACTCTCTGTCGCACTGATAGAAAAGAGCGACTGGGCTGCAGGTACCTCATCCAAATCGAGCAAGCTGATCCACGGCGGTCTCCGCTACCTGCAGACATTTCAATTAGGCCTTGTCCGCGAAAGCCTGCGCGAGCGTCGCACCCTGCTGAACATTGCCGGAGATATCGTCAAGCCCAACTGGTTTTATTTACCCGTGTATAAAAATGGTCGCTTCAAACCCTGGCAGGTGCGCCTTGGCTTGATACTCTACCGACTGCTCGCCGGACGCAAAAATCTCGCTGGCTTTAGGCGCCTACCGCGCTCTGAATGGGCCCAACTGGAAGGTTTAAATACCTCCAACCTCGATTGTGTGTTCCTCTATCAAGACGCCCAGACTGATGACAAACTGCTGACACAGCGAGTGGTCGACTCGGCTCGGCAACATGGCGCCACCCTACTCTGCCCAACAAAATTTCTCACCGCAGAACGCTGTGACGAAGGCTATCTTGTTACAGTTGCCGAAAATGACGAAATTACCACCCTGAAATGTCGCAGATTGGTCAACGCTGCTGGTCCCTGGGTCAACCGCGTTGCCGAAACTATCGACCCAAAACCACCAACCATTGATGTCGACCTAGTCAAGGGAACCCATATTGAGTTTTCCGAAAAACTCAGCGAAAGATGTTTTTATCTCGAGGCCCAGCAAGACCACCGAGCTGTTTTTGTACTACCCCACAAAGGTGGCACATTACTCGGCACGACGGAGATACTATTCGACGGCAACCCCGATGGAGTGAGCCCAAGCAGCGAGGAAGTTGACTACTTATTAGAGATCGTGCGCTACCAGTTTCCGCACTTTAACCACCACCCTATCAACGCCTGGGCAGGCCTCAGAGTCCTGCCGAGCAACGACAAAAGTCCATTCAACCGCAGCCGTGAAGTGCAATTTGCCGAGGGCGACAATTACCTGGCGGTATATGGCGGCAAGCTCACCGGCTATCGCGCCACAGCAGAAGCGGCGTTGAAAAAGATTTTAAAGTCGATG
>Ga0075467_10001280_pt1 | contig 20755 bp, 14 predicted proteins | sample DEB08_DNA_9_FD_75067 | JGI IMG/M metagenome (GOLD analysis project Ga0075467, IMG submission 75067) | Aqueous microbial communities from the Delaware River and Bay under freshwater to marine salinity gradient to study organic matter... | ecosystem: Environmental > Aquatic > Marine > Coastal ... | reverse complement strand
TCAATCTGGGTAACAGTCCTGTCACCTAGAATATTGGACCCTGTAATACCATTATAAGATGTACCAGATGTTAATCCAGCAAAGGTAACCTTATCATTGACTTGAAATCCGTGATGGGGGTGTGCAACCCTGATAACCTTTGATCCACTTGTGGTAGTAAGCGGATTGTTTATAAGTTGTTTGCTAGGTGGGTTGGCGTCTTTTAATACAACTGTGCCTGTATTGCTTTTAAATTTAGCTCGGTAGATTTTATATTTAAGATCAGAATTACCATCAGGAAGCTTATCTATTCCTCCTTGTGATCTAAATAATGTACCAGAAACCGGATCAGTGGTAACTTTAGAAGTTGTTGTTCCAAGATTAAAATCGCCTACCTGTGAAGCCCAAAGCTGATAGCCTAATCCATCGTTTGATTCTAAAGCAATCGCATACATTTTTTGTGGACCAAGGAACACCGGCTCATCAAATTCAAAAATAGTTTCTGCAGTAGCACCAGTAGCATCCACAGAAACCTGAGCTTTGGTTAGGGTAACCTCACTTCCTGGCATAACATCGTATTTGTTCGGCGCAGCGTTACCACCTTTAAAGGCGTCTCTTATGCTAAGGGTAATGGAATCTTTTGAAGATTTTGTTCCAAAAAATAACCCAACTTTTGTAATATAAATCCCCAACGTGTCAGACACGAAAAAGGTCTGAAACATTGGAGCAATAAATTCTTCATTAGGTGTAGTTACCATTTTTTATTCCTTAAAACTTAATTGTTGCTAATATTACTGACAGTCGCCACCGGCGTCAACATCACATCTGTTATGTGCAAGCATTCCATTAGCATAGTATGTATGATCTCCGTCGAGGTAGAAGTTATAAACAACTTGTTCTGGTTCGCCACTGAATACCTCAAGCGATGTGACCTTCGTCCAAGATCCATCATCCATTTGAATTTCATCACCAACTTCTAGATTACCATTGACCATTAAGTGAGCAATTTCAGGTTTTTCTGTTTTAGTTGTTTCACTGTTGTACGCCTTCCAGCCAACTCTTGTCATAAGAGGATGCTCTGGTGTTTTAAATGGCCCATTACCGTTAATACCGATTAGATCTCTTCCATCAAGTGGCCAGTGGTCGTATGCCTTAACAGTATTTGGTCCAGCTGCACCCATTATCTCATCAAAGATTACAACATCTTCAATATTCTTAATTGAACCATCTGCCATTCTAACTTTAGTACCTTTTACGAAACACGAGTCACGTTCGATGTAAGGCCTAACTGGGTTAGGTGTAAAGACGCTGTTTGACGTTGATGGTATTGTTGTAGATACTTTAGTAGTTTTAATAGATTGACGAACTTGGTAGATTCGAGTAGATAATTCTTCTTCTTGTACCTGCTCTAGTGTGCCATTTGCTTCATACAAGAAAGAAGCTTTTGATGTAGCATTTTTAGGATTAGGTGCGGTAATATCTAGTAAGTAAAAATCCTGTCTACCAGTAGCAAAACTAATACTATCGGTATTAGGGATTAAGAAATAACCCGATACCATACCATCACCGTCTGTTACGATCTGCGTAGGTCCACCATCTAAAGGATACTGTGTTTGCTTTTTGTATATATCACCTGCATCCAATAGTGGAGAGGTTCTTGGAAGATCTGACATACGAGTAAATTCTGATAGCCCGCTTACAGCATATACCCAATCATCCACTGATGTTTTACCGAAGAATGCAAAGTGACGTGTATTAGGTCTTAGTCCAGTAAATTTAAAGGATACGAATCGCGATCTCATAGTAGGAATCGAAATTCTTGCTCTAATAAACTCACCTAAAGATTCTTTAACTATACTACTACTGTCTAATTTAAACTGAGGAGTTTTAGTAACGGTTGTTGTTACCTGTGCAGATACCTTAACAGTAGTCGTGCTGCCTGTATTGCTTCGTGATGTCGAGGTTGATTTTCCACCGCCAGTAATAGAGCTGGAAGACTGTCCAGCCCCAGTTGCAATAATATTGCCATTTTGCTCAGATGCAAGATCAGCAATCTTTGTCCCTCTCCAACTAACATCATGATATTTGTAAGTATTATCTATTTTAACAGAAAGACGTGGATTACCAACAATAACTTTTTTGGGTAATTTTTCCTGATCCATCCAGCTATCGGACGCAGGCGACATTGCCCCAGTACCTTCATACATGTTTATAACCTGTTCACTGATCCCTACAAGTCGAGACACAGATGTTTGATTTTGCCATACTTCGTCTTCATAGTCAAGGAAGATCAAATCGCCTTTTTTCTTAACCCCCGAAGATGCGTCGGAATCAAAAACCATCTCAATATTATTTGTAGCCGTTCGAGGACGAACAACACCTTCAATAAAATCCATTGCAGCGCTGTGTTCATTGTCATCGACATCGGTCTGGTAATGGTCTCTGAAATTATCAGCTGTAATACCAGACTTAAGTCTATTTAATCCGTCACTGTCAAGAATGTCTTTGTTTGCAGAACTTAACTCAAGTAAAGATAAAGTAGTAAACTCTTTAAGTTCTTCAATTCTTTGGTCCATATGAGCAATGTCACGCATTGTGTATCGCTTATTTTGGGTGTAGTTAAGAATAACATCGTCTGCAGACAGCATGTAAGGATTACAGTAAAAGTTTGCAATTTCCATTACATCTAGATCGTTACCAAGATCTTCGAGTTGGGGATTAAAAGCCGGCTCTCCGAAGTAAACCCCGAAAGTACCATTCTTCTTTACGAATATTCTACCCATGACAGGGAGATAATATTCAGTGTCCATTGTGACAAGGTCACCATTTCTTGGAAGTGGCAGGACATCGTATGATGCGCCATCTTGCGCTGGACGGAAGTCAATAAGTTCTCTTAGCTCTACTCTTTCACCGTTAGATTGTCTAAAGCTAGGAATATCTTCATAGTCAATAGTTCCCGTGTAGCTTGACGCAGCAAAGAAATCGCCTGTAGCAGACCAATCAAAGTATTTGTAAACAATGGTAATAGTACCTGAAGGCGCTGAAGCACCACCTTTTAGAGTAACTAAACCCTTGCCGTAAAAGCTTTCAGTTTGACCGTTATTGAAATTAAAGTCATCAGTAATGTCTGCAGAAGTAGTATCATCCGTAATGGATGTAATAGTGTAAGGATCTACTTTTGTAAGATAAGCTGTGTTGCTTGCATTTAGTGATAGTCCACTATCGGTTATGTTCCGAAGCGTTTTGGTTTTAATAGTACCGGAACTTCCAGAATGCTGCTCGTATGCGAGAATCTTGTATGATTCTCCACTCGTCAATCCAGAAATAGTAGCTGATGCTCCAGCGCTACTAATAGATCCTGTTACACTGGCATTAGTTGTTTCATTTACGATAATCCATGAACCGGTGTCGTCGAATGCTCTACCTGTAGCGGCATTAATAGTAATTTCGCCAGAACCGTTTGCTGTTCCAGTATGTAACTTTTGAACTGTTGTTACAATATCCGAGAATGACTTAGGTCTGATATGATTAAGCTCAAAAAACAGATTACGGTTGGTCTGATCGTAAAGCTTACAGATGTCATTCTCTAGTACGATATTAGAGTAACCGGCAGTAATACCAATAGATTTTGTTGCTGCAAGGTTTTTACCAGAATTTGTTTTAATATCAAACAAATATACTTTAAAGTTAGTACCAAACTCTTCGATGGCTCTTACTCTAGCGCTACCGATAGTAGTACCGCCACCACCTATAGCATCTTTTAGATTTACCTTTTCGGCAGTTGTAAAATTAAACAGTGTTGCAAGATCGCTTACTACGACATAGTTACCGTAAGTAATAGTAGCAGTTTCGTTATTCACGACCTGAGTAGTTCTAGGTCTTGCTTCGGTTAAAGTTTTTCTTTGTCTAAGATATACACGAGCGCCGCCGACATAAGCTTTACCGGGATTAACGATTATTTTAAACGCATCATCATTGCTTTCGTCTTCTTCAAAGTCAATAATAAAGTTTTGCTGCGTAAAATTTCCGTGCATTTCTTTTATTCGGATTGCCAAGAAATCTTCAGTAGCTTTTAGCTGTCCTGCACCTTCGTTCTGATTATTTGCGATAGAACCTTCACTTATTTCTACTAATGGAATAAAATAGTCTGAAGAGCTGGTGTTGTTTTTATCAGTTAAAGTAAGGGTAATTTTATATCTGTCAGCACCTGGCGCAGCTAAGTTTAAGTTAGCCCCAGAGTTATCATAAAGATTTTGATCGTCATTAACAGTTACAATTGACTCGGTAACAACGTGACCAACAGTAGCCTCGACGTCAACGCTATCGTTTGATAATACCAGTATCTGTTTTGCGCTGTAGATAAAGTGTTCGTCTACGAAGAATCTACCTGGATTCTGTACTACAATTAAGCCAGTACCAGTTAATGGAGTAGTAACGTTATCGGTTGCAGCAGTAGTTAATTCAACGCCTGATCCATCTTGGGCCACAAGAGTACTAGATGTATTGCTAATAGTAATCGGATCGGTGGTAACTTCTACACCAGCTTGATCTACATATTTTACAAAGATTTGAGCAGGAACACCAGCAGAAGCCGCTACTACTTTTTGAATTGCTACTTGAATTCCCGTAGTAGTTTCTTCGAAAATCACACCTTCAATAGAACTAATATTAGAAGGTAAAGGATTAGTTACGGTATCAAGACGAATAAAAGGCGCATCGCTTACCGTTATGGATCCGCCTTCTGTAGCAGCACCAGGATCTAATAGAAACCCTGCCATTGATCCAATATCTTTATTAAGAATGGTCTGCATTTGGTTAAGCTCTCGCTGCTGCAGACCTCGACCATTATTAAACAGAATTTTGTAATAGTTGTCACTGTCTCTATAATCATCATTATAGAGGTTAATGAAACTATCTTTAATTACTTGGCTTACCATTTCTAGTCCTTATAACTGAATAATAACTTTTATATCTTCGGCCTGTCCGTCTAGACGGTCGATCTTTGCTCTATTATCTATATAGAGTAGTTCACCGCTAAATGGATCGACTGTGGGGTAATCCCAAGCTCTACTATCAGCATCGAATCCCGCTGATTTTAGAACGCCTGAACCCGCAAGGCCATTTGCTTCTGTTACGGCTTCAGCTTCTTGAAAATCTGAAAATCCTGTTGCTTCTGTCTGGTGATAATAAATTACAGATGCGTTACCGGTTCCAATAATCTTATCAATAATACCTTTAGCACCAGATGATGCCCCAACAATCGTTGATCCTACTGTATAAGAAGAAGAGATACTTGCGAACTGTAAACTCTTAAGAGTGTTACCAGCAGCGCCAGTAAAATCTGAGTCGCTTCCAAGATCTCCGACTTTTGGATTTTTAATAATTCCAAGCTGACGGAAAGCATTACCGATAACCCATTCACCTTCTTCGTCACTATCTGGAATAACGTTAAACATAATTGCTGAAGATTTAAGGTCGATGCGTGGATCAGCACCAAAGCCGTTCTTTGGTCCGATAATTGGCTGAATAACTGCTGCGGTAGAAGGTGAACCGCCGCCGATAATTTTGCACTCTGCGTAATCGAATCCAGTACCACCAACAACAGAACCAGCTGATTCGTCTAGCTCAACGGCTGTAATAACACCATTTGTTACTGTAACAAGACCCGTTGCTCCAGTACCATTACCTATAATGCTTATGGTAGGAGCCGGAGTATCATCATATCCTATACCGCCAGTTGTAATTCTTAGTCCCGAAATCTCTCCCGGTATAGCAGCATCTTGAATAGTTTTTTGCTCGATTTCAACCGCAAGGGAATCAGAGTCTACTAGGGCAATCTTTTGTACAGGCATATAGTTCGCAGTTAAGAACTTTGATGCGTTTAGTGTGCCAATAGTATAAAGGAATTTCCAAATATAGCCGTCTGCTGTAGTAAATGGAGTTGCGGATGTACCAGTCGGTTTAACAGATGAGGGGTTAGCAATACTGCCGGTTTTAGATTGCTTAATACAGATATAAACCGCATTATCTTCTGTAATAACATAATATGGGCTAAGTGGATAGCCTGCTACATTATCGCTGTAAGCTGAATATACACCACCGAACGACCAGTTGTATCTTGGTACAGTAAATGTAAAGTCCGTAATTCTTTTAACCGCTTGAGTACCCAAACGGAAATTACGTTGTTCTCTTTGAGTATTAACCGGAGTAATCGGTGTATCCGAATCATTCCATTCTTCAGACTTAGCAACCGCAAGGTAATAGCTGCTAGATGCAGAATCCGCAAGGTCATCAAAAACATCTTGCATCATCTGAAGTTTAATTGCGTCTGTGATTATAGCAACCATTTATATATTTCCCTTATGGATATGTAGTTAATTTCACGCGATTACCAAGTCCACTCGCAGAATCAAGCCCAATGAGGTACCAACCTTCAGTTGAACCGCCTGCTGTTTCTGTGGTATATATCGCGGAGATTGAAGCCTCAGATTGAAGCTCTATTGCATTATAACCAGTATGCCCAAGGTAGCTATTGCCACCGCCATCTGAATCTACCTTAATTCTTGCCAGTGAGTTACCCGTATTACAAAGATAGACTAACATATTATTTCTACCTGCCCCGCGGGGGAGCGTGTAAGTATTAGTACCAGATGTACCAGTGAATAAAATCACATTGTCATCAAGTGATAGAACACCGTCTGTCGGATAATCATTACCTGAAAGTCGTACAGGATTATCAAAAACAATAGTTCCTGTACCTTTCGTACTAATGTTCAATTGAATATTAGCGTCAGCACCAGCAGTAGAAATACCAACGGGATTACCTGTTAGCGCCCCGGCAAGATCTACTTGATTGACTGCAGATGGTGTTGTCTGAATACTTAGTACTGGGTTACCTGCAGAGTCATTGATTACAGAACCAATTCTAGGATTACGAATAACTGGTGATATTAAAGTTTTGTTGAATAATCTTTGGATATAATCTTCGAATACAAGCGTGTCACTATCTTGTAAATCTGGAAGGTTGATATTTAAATCGGTGTCTGAATCTACCACACCTAGATATCTGATTTTATAGTAACCAGTACCAGACACGCCATGAAGTCTTAGGTCTCCATCGATCTTTGTATTGTATAAATGCTTTTTAAATAACCCTTGCTCTGCAGTAGTTAAAACCACTTCGCCAGACGAATCAGGCATAGTAATAGTGTTATCTTGCGTGGGCTCTGTGGCAGTAAGAGTAGTCTCAAAGCCATCATCATTTAACCCATCAAATATAATAGAGTTATTACCAAAACTTACAGAACTATACAGTAGATCTGAATCTCCACCAAGTAATTGGTAAAGCTCTACAAAATTGGCATTGATTTTGGTGCCAGTGGTCCTTAGCGTATCGCCTGTACCGTCGTTAGCATTTGAGCCAACGTTGATGTTCTGCCTTGTCATGACTCGTCCTTAGATTTTATAGATGTATTTATACGATTTAATTAGAAGAATCTACTGGATAATAATCAAATGCGTCTACGTCCATAGTAATTTTAACATTGCTGAGTTTCAGTGCAGAAAGATCCCCTGCATATTCACCAGAATCTTCATCCATTCTTGGAGAAGTTTCTTTGATCATATCCTGGATTGTTTGCATATGTGTATCAAGATACTGTACAGTACCGTATGTGTTTTCGCTATCAGAATCAACAAAGTCTTCTATACGATAAGCATCTAGATCAATGCGCATATATCCTGAGCTATCCGCATCGGATGTAATAATACCGGAGTATTCACCCAGCGTGCTGAGCGTTCCAATAGCGACCGAAGTATATACTGGGATAAGCGATGCTGGAGGGATAGAGATAGGCATTGTATCAAAGCTAGGATCCCGATTAACGGATACGACCTGAACTTGAGATCCTACGTACATACCGCCAGGATGAGCAAATAGCTTATACAATTCAAGCCATTCTATTCTGGCAACATCTGATTTAATTAACAAACCCCAATATTGATAGATCTTATCATCCATAATATATTTTTGCGAGTTAGGTCCAATTTGGGATTCCCCAACAGTAAAGATATAATTTTTACCATACTCTACAATAGGATCTGTTCCAAAGAATGATCTAAAGAATCTTTCAATGGCGTACTTAGTACCCTTTGCGCGATAATAGTTATTAGAAAGTTCTGCGCCTGTTCTGGTGTCAAGAATACCTTCAAGATAGTTTTGACCTAATAACAATTCATCTTCTATATAAGTCAGGTTAGATTTTGCTGTCTGACCGATATCTCTTGTAGTAGCTAAACTTTTTAACTGATCGCCGAAGTTACCTGGCTGATTTAAAAAATCATAATACGCTTTTAGTAAAGATATAAATTTAGGAAAGTCTTGACCGAAATATTCAGGCAAAGCTCTTTCGATGTAATCTTGAGATAGGGATATATCTCTTCGATTAATATCTTGTAACGTTCTATCCATTAGTTATCAGCCGATGTAGTTACTGCGGTGATTGCGGAAGACTCTGGGTCATATTTAAGAATATCGTTTAGAATCGGTGTAATTGCTGATGGGTTAGCAGGTATAGCTGAAATCTTAATAAAACTATTTGCGCCGTCGATGCTCGAGGGTTTAATAGAAACTATATTAACTGATCTAGTTGTAGGATTATATGATCCTACGTTATCGACCACCACCTCATCAGATCCAACAGAAACAGCTTGCAATATATTTGTATTAGATTTATTTTTAATAATAACCGACTTATTATCAACTACAAACGGCGTACTAGTAATAACAGCACCATCTGAACTAGGGGCTTTAATGTTAGTTGGGAAAGTAAGAGTAAAACTATTCCTAGAGTTTAGAACTGGAGTAAATCTCTGCTGCATTCTTATTTCTGATCTAGAAGACAGGATAGCAGGACTAACATCATCAATTAAAGATAACATATTAGATCTTCTGAATGATTGACCGAAATTACCAATAGTGTTGGTAAAATAATTTGATATGGTCGATCTTACGCTAGTTCTAATACTGTTGGGTGATTGACTTGTAAACTTGGGATTAATCTGGAAAAACACATCGGTTTCAATGAAAGTCTCTACTGGATCGGTAAATTCTACGTTAAATGAGATAACAGCTAACTGATCAACCAACTCTTCAATTGCCCGCTTTGTTTCTACTATTTGAGTTTCAGAAACATCATTCTCAAAAAGAATAGACGAGAACACTGTACCAAATTTAGGTTTAGGATTATCTTCCCCACCCCAAGACTTAATATCTTTAATTAATGTAGAAAAGTTTCTGAGAATAAGCGATGTATAATCTTCAGGAGTTACCATTCTATTTTGAGTGGCATATTGGAAAGGCGCGTTTCTGCGAATCGATTCCAGCGATTCCTTTTCATCCCCGCCAGCTGAATTAGATGTAGAAGATACGAGCATATTATATTGTGAACCACCCACAGTAATGGTATTACTAGGGCTAAATGTGGTAATGCCGTTTGCAACTGAGCCTTTAGTAGACAAGTAATTAACTTGAATTGCATTACCACTCGCAGGCGCACGACCGAGAATATCATTTGCACCAAATGATAGCTGGTAGAATCCATTCGGACTTTCTTTTAAGATATAGATCGTAGAGTTTTCGTTTACTGATGTTGCCGCTGTAATGTTTTGGAAAGAGGTAAACTGAGAACTGTTTGGGCTTTCGTACACATTTACCTCGATAGTGTCTCCATCAAGATTAACGTCTGGGATAATGTATACGTCATTCTCACTATATTCGCCAACTAAAAAGGTCTTTGTTTTTCTTGCACCTTCATAGATTGGTATATTTGCACTTCCGGCCGTAGTCTCGAATACATATTCACCGTTGCCATTATCCTCAGCATCATAGTTTTCAATAGTCTGAAAGGTATAAGATACGTCATCTAGTGAAGCGGTAAATTTTGTGTATTTAGGTAAAGTTATAACAGATGGTCTTGATGAAACACCAGCAAGATTAACCCGCACCCGTGCCAAAGCTCTTGATGCCGTTTTTGTGTCTGGGATATATCCAATACCGGTCGCAAGAGATACAAGTGAAGATCTTAATTGGGCTGTTCCGAGGAATGACTCGTTAAGAGTAAAATTTGATACCAAACCATTTATATGGGTGTTATAAGCAAGGACATCCATTAGATTATTTAGACCAGATGCTGCAAAATCATAATCCGCAAATTCATCTGTTGATTTTAGATAATCTTTTAGGGACTCTTTAATAGCATCAAAATCTAGAGCCGTTGATTTAATAGTTGTCGCCATTTATCTGAGCCTCGCAAGGGTGGTGGTGAGAGTTACTTTTTCTTGGGTATTAACAACATTAAATATTAATGTTACATCAATAGAATTTTGATCTGGTCTTGATAATGCTTTAACAGCCAGCGTTTGCGCCCGAGGCTCAAACTTTTCAATGGCAGCAATAATTGTATTCTCGATATCTGCCTCTGCATCTTCGTCTGCTAAATCAAAAAGCAAATCCCGCACATTGCCGCCATAGTTATATCGAAAAGGCTTATCACCGTGATTAGTAAGAATTAAATTTTTAACTGCTTGCTTTACGGCTGCTGCATCGATTTTTTTATAAACATCACCATTACCCTTAACTGCAAAAGTAAGGTCTACATCTTTATAAAGCCTATTACGGGCCGTATTAATAGTAGAAGTAGAAAGATTTTTATCTTCTAATGAAAATGCGCGGGCCATTTATATCTCATTTTTTCTTTTATTTATAATAGTTTTCAGGGATTAATTAGAGAAAGCCGATCTAAACCAAGAATCGCTTTTCCAAACAACCGTAACATCTGGATTAAACCTTCCACCACCAAGATTTTTACCAAGAGTATCAAGGTGCATAACCTTGGAACCCATATAGCCAGCACTCATACCGCCGGCTCTAATTCCTCTTGCATATGCCTCTTTAACAAATCTTGCAATGATAATTCTTCCTGCTTCACTATCAAGTGTTACGTCACGACCCCCTACTTGGAGATAAAGGTCAGCAGCCATACCGGTGTCGTGACGGGTACTACCAGTTCTTCTACCAGTCTTACCAGGCTGTAGACCGGATGTAATAATAACTTTATCAATCTTTGCAGCTTTAGCAGCACCGGCAAGAATGCGCTCTAAGGTGGGCTTAACCTTTTTATTACGTATTGTACCCATTCTATATTCAATGATACCAGCGGCTTCTTCTGGAGTCGCTAACTCATTATTATCAATCGCATTACCGTATGGATCTACTTCAACTATATCACCTTTAGAAATAAGGTTGTTGTTGTAGTATGTTGCAAGCTCAAATTTAGGTTTATCCGATCCTACAATCTTAAACTCATTGTCAACCTCAGGTAAAATTATAGTTACCTGACTTTGCATGTCTCCTCGCCGAGGATCCAGTGTGTCATACGATACGATAATTTTATCGTATCCAGTTAAATACTCACCTAAGTATTCTGCAAATTCGTAAGTAACCTCATTGTAACTTCTATTATTTCGGTCATAAAGTTCGTATGTGATTGCTCTACCCGTTTGCGCTAGATCTAGAATAGATCCTGATTCCAATGTCTCGTCCGGCATTTTTTTATAAACACCTTCAGCAACTATAATACGGAAGCTTTTAAACTTGTCAGTGTTTGTTCTAGCAATCTTAATTACTTCAGACTGTAGAACAAGGTGTCTGGCCAGGGTTTGACGCTCTTCAAGTGTTGCAAGATGGGATAAGTTAGTAGCAAAGCCTTTTGAACCCAGATAGGTAGAAATAGGTATGCCATTACCCACTAAGGTTTTTGCTGTAATAGAAAGCGGGCCATTTCTTGGATCAATAGCTTGTGGATTAAATTCTGGATCGGGAGAGAACCCTTCGAATTTTCTTGATCCAGTTAAGTAATAGTTGCTGCTAGACCCAGCTGATGAACTTGTATTACCTTGACCGGTAAATGCGACAGAACCAGTTCCGCTATAGGATCTACCGACAGCTGGAGGTACTTTTTTAGAAAAATAGCTTGGATCAACACTACCATCTTTAACGAGTGCAGCAACAAAATCAGCATTAGCCGCATTAATAGAATCTTTTAGTTTCATTCTGGCTTCTTCGGGTGATAGCTTACGATTAGCAATCCCACCCATGTTAGCAGCTCTGTCAATTTTATTTTTAATATAATTTTGTGAGTCAATTGATACTTCGTTTACGCCACGTGTGCTGTATGATAAGATCTGAGTCATTAGTGCAGCATCAGGCATGTAGGTCTCTTTAGTATCAAGACTTGTGATTGTCTGTGATGCTCCACCGCCACCTGATGCCGCTGCAACGTTTGCTGCCATCGCCGCACTCGCTGTACCACTTAAATCGCCGTGGAATGTAGTAGCATCCATGGTTTCAGCATATACAGATTGTTGAGTATACATGTTATAGTTGTACATAATAACGTTGCCGCCACCAATTGTGCCCTGTGAACCAAGGATTGACATATCAGCTGCAGATAGATTCATACTAGGTGCAGCAAGGGTATATTCGCCTGTAGCAGAAGCCTTGAACGTACCACCAACAGACATAGTACTATTGCCACCAGTAGTAAAGTTTCTGTCACCTTTTACGACTTCGGTTTTTACCCCTAATGTGGTATCAGTTACAGATCCAACAATTGTTTCAGATTTACTACCGGTCACGGTATTGGATTGGTTACCCATAACAATGGAACGATCGTGTCCGTATATCTTTTCGGTCTTATTACCAGCGACTGTCATGTTCATGTCGCCAGTAATATTTAGATCAAGGTCTCCAGTAACATCTACTTCTAAGCTTTTAGACGAAATCCTAAAATCACCTTCGATAATTATTGCACCGTCTGCATCAATAGCAATGATCATATTATTGCGTGCACGGATGTTTACAGAGCCGTCAGCGGCCATCTCTATACCTGCACCAGACTTATGACTAAATACCATTCTTTCATTGCCTGGGGTGTCATCTACAACAGTCTTATGACCGCTTAGTGATTCTTGAACTTGCACCTTACCATACTCTGAAGCAATGTCAGGTCCCGCACCACCAAAGGCACTTAATCCTGGATCACCTCCCCCAACATCAATTTCAGTTTTTTCTTGTCCTGTAACTTCTTTATTAAGGGATGAGTAGTTCCAGTATTTTGGTGTAGGGTATTTCCTTCTGTGTTCTTCGGATGACATTATTGCATGTCCTTTCTTTCACGTGCCGCGATGGCTGCTTCCTCTTTACCCAATGCAAGCAGTTCCTCTTTAGATAAGTATTTTAAATCATCACCGAATGGATCATGAATAGTTTCTCTTCTTGGGTAGTACGAACTAATATCTACACCTATAAAATTATTTTGACGATCGTCTTCATTAAATACTGATCCACTGTAAACTTGCGCAAGCGGGAATGTACTAATAAATGCATCTACAATTTTTATCATTACTGCTTCCACCTGTTTGCTAGTGGCCGTATTCTTATCCTGATATCTATGAAGACATACGTCAAGCACATATTCGTTACCACCTAAGTCGGTAATACTGGGTTTATTGACGTCTCTCATAGTTTCGATAGTACCATCAGATCTCACATAAAGGTGAGCTGGACCTTCTGGCCCCATCTTAGAAAATTTTGTACTATGCTTAATGTAAAAATTTCCACCATCTACAATTCCCGTGCCACCGCTATTAGTGGGCGAATAATCTAAATCTTTAAAGTCAGAAATTGGATAAATCCTGATAGAGCTAATCCCACGATTGACCGCTTGAAAATATTTTATAAGTTCTTGTTTACTTGTTATAATATCTGCAGCAGGGCGCTTATCCGCATCTGAAACCGGATTTGGATTAGGTGGTGTTTCATTAGTCTGTGTTGTAACACTGCCATTAAGAGATCCAAGAGTTGTATTAATTATTGCGGCGATAGCATCACCTTTGTTTTGCAATTCTTGTACAGCAGCCTTTTCCTCTGTAGTAACCGCGGATTTTTTACCTCTGTTAACTGCATTAATTAATTCCCGCATACTACTAAATGGTACAGTATATCCGATTAAATTTACTATGACCGCATCGGGAACTACTCCAGCCGCTAGTTTATCTTTTGCAGCATCTGTATTACTCGAAAGAACATCATTTTTAATATCAAACGTATTAAAGTTGTCATCTTCTAGACCTAAACTAGTAATTGCCGCGCCAATATTATTTGTGACTTTTTCTGCTAGTCCTCTTAATAATCCACCGGCTGTTAGATTACCAACTGTGCCTGATATTACAGTATTTAATTTTTCAATGCTTGCAGTTAAACCTGATATCAGATCACCACTTGTAACCTTATTTAACAGATCATCAAGTTCTTCTGTAAGATTTGGACCAGCAAACTTTTCTAAAGTGCCTTTTAATTGCGTTGCATCTAAACCTGTTTGACTCTTTAGTTCTTCTGCAATGGCTTCAATAGATCCGTCTGTGTAAACTTCTTTTGTAATTGCGGATGCATTTTGTAAGACTGCGGTAGCTTTTGCGAACATAGTAGACGGATCAACACCGCCAGCATCTGCTGGTGTCGTAAATAATTTTTCCATGTTAGCAAGATCTGCTTCAGGTATTTCAGTTTTTAAAGCAGGGATTTCCCCTGCCATTGATTGATCGATCTTAGACAATGCAGGATTATCGCTCTTTAGTAGATCTGGCAAATCCTGTTGAACATCATCAATAAGATCATATGATGTTTTAACTAATGATTGAATACCACCCTTTGGCGGGCCGAAGTCCTGTAGGATCTGTAATTTACCGAGTTCGTGTAGTTGTGGCGCTGTGCCAGCAAAAAGAGAATTAACATCTGCTAGTCCGCCTGGGAGTAGGTCAGTAAGTTGTGCAGAAAGGTCTAGATTAATACCACTTGAAGTCGTATTAACCAAATTAAGTATTTGATCTTTTAAGCCGCCAATATTTACATTGCCGACTTCAGCTTGTGCTTGTGATACATCTATTGCAGAAGCAAGAGGGGCTATGCTTTCAGTAGTCTTATTTGAAATACTTAATTGTCTGGATAATTCTTCAGAGGAAATCTTCGCCATTTTTATTGGGCCTTACGGGTAAAGTGATTGTAAACCATCTTAGCATACTTAATTCTTTTTGCTTCATGAAGTCGCATCGGCTGACCATCTACCGGACTAAGCTTTTTAGGTTTCTCAAGCGCAGGTCTTTCATATTTTCTGTGCACATGAATAGCTGCCAGTGTTGCAGTAGGCTTTTTCTTAAGTTCTTCTCCACCGAGCCATCTAGTATTCGAAAGCTCCCAGTCAACAAATGCAAGTTGGGCAAGAAGATCTTCTTTTGGCTTACCGATGCGATCGCAGAATGCAATAAGCTGTGCAAATCTACTATTAGGATCTCCACCCATATTGTACCACTGAGCAATACCAAATGATTGATCTTCTGGAACCTTTAACCCAATATCGCCTCTTGCAGAGGTTTGGATATCTATAGGGCTACCACTGCCTGATTCAGCTAAGAAGTTACCAAGCAAGCCAGCAATGGCAGCGTCAGGATATCTATCAAGGGATTTAAAGTATTCCCAAGCAATCTGTACGTTAGTACCAGCAGGTGCATCAGGATCTACATTAAACGAATCAAGACCTCCAGCGAGCGCGCTCTGGATGCCAGTGCGGCCTCCTGTACCAGTACCTGGCGTACCAGGTACGGTAAACCCTTGGGTCTGTTTTGTGACATCATTAAACTTCTCATCTTGTGACTGATTATTTAATTGAGTGATAGAAGGTGTTTGTATCGTAGGAATAGATCCTAGTACTAAAGGAGACTGAGAATGTTTACCATCTAAAAACACACCGAATACTGTTGCACCCGGTTGAAGATAAGGATTTCTACCCAGTCCTGATACACCAGGCTCAGTAGTAGGCACAAGCGTTTGTGCATATGGCAGATCTTCTTCTGGCACCTGTGATTCGTCACCGTGGATACCGTAAATCCTAACCTTAACCCTACCGAGTTTTGGTTCGTCTTCTCCTACAGCTATAACAACACCAACAAACCATCTTACTTGATCACCATAAAATTCTGAATTAATAATATCAGGCATTATTTTTCATTCCCTAGTTTAACTGCTTGAAGATCTACCGTATGCTTATTTGCCACAAACAAATGTCTTGCTGCATACACAATGTATTTACCAGATCTTTTTCGATCTCTTAAATCGTCTTCCGAAGAAAGTTTATCTATAGAGACAGAGTTATTGTTATGATAGAAGAATTGTATTTGAGTCCCGATACTTTTGTTCACTCCCGTAAGGTAATGTATGCCCGGTACCGTTATACTAATAGAGCTTTTAAGCATTATATTTTTAAACGCTCTTCTTACGAAATCTAGCTTAAACAGGGCTGGAGAGGTTTCTTCAAAAAGATTTTTATAACCATTATATGTGGAGGTAGTTATCACTCTACTAATTGTTTTTGCTGGTGCATTTGTAAGATCTAAGTCGTTAAAGGTATACTTCGATGATAACACTGGGTTATTATCTGGAGTAAGAACGCCAGTGTCATATAGGCCTTGAAATGCGGCCTGTGCATTGAATGAGAATGATTCTTTGACCCCTGTGGTAAGGTCAATCATATCAATTGAGCTAGTAACTGATCCAGCTTCTATAAGTGAAAGCGTGTCATCCTTGGTAGCATATGAAAACTTTTCTACAGAATAAGCAAGCGCTTCAGCCGTTAAATTAACTTGGCTGTTGGTGTATGCCTGAGAGTAGCGATAGGGTTTACCCTGATTCCAGGGTGGAGTAGCCATCATTTCTTCTAATGATTTTAATTTTATGTTTGGCTCATTCATAGTCTTATAAAGAAAGAATGGCATACCATTTTCCGTTGAGCATCTGGACTTAACAGTGTCTGCAGCACTCATTGCAGTCAGATTAGGGATTAAGTATTTAATATTAGGCGATTGCGCAGGAACAATAATTGGCATGTCAATTGTCTCATCAACATCCTCAAAGATCTTTTGTATGATCTCGTCAGGTCTTCCTGTATAAGATGTTGATAATTTTTGTAGCTGTGAGTTAAAAGCTACTTCTTCAATCAGGGATATACTTAGAATTTCGGTTTGGTCATTGGTCTTTCTTACTGAATTAATTTTTCTTAGAATAAAATTAATAGTAATTGGGACACCATTACTCAGCGGTTGCTCAATAGTAATAACACATCTTTCTGTGCCATTAAAGGAAATGCCGTCAACAAAATCAACATCATCCCGGATTAACATTATCCCAGTAAGATACGGTCTTTCTAGACTTTCAAAAATCTCTAACTGTGCAACAAGATTTGCAATATTGATTACTGTTCCAGTGTCACTTGTTACAGTAACACTTTTAATGGTGTAATCATTAGACGATTGAAATGGTTTTTGATCAGTCATTATTAACCTTTTAGCATAAGTTTGCTGAATTCAGATTGAACCTGTACAACCGTTTCAGGTGTAAATACCTTAATCTCTCTTAGTTTGTCGTTTAAATTCCTAAGACGTTCCAGATACGTGACAGGAATAAGACCTGAGGTATTTGGATTAAATGGATCTATATCAACCCATTCGCCATCGGTATTCTCGTAATGATGTACCGAGTTATATTGTAATACTGCACCTGATGTTTCTACGATATCTGCAAAATTATTGTTTGACCGAATTATCTCATTTGCTCTAAAATCTCGTACCCCATTTGGATCATTTTTATTTACAATGATCTGTCCCATATCAAGAAACCGTTTTACCACAGTGCCAGTAGCATCGGAGCTTAGTCCCTCAATGTTCTGGCCCTCAAGAAAAATATTATGGATAGGAGCTTGGGTTGTAACAGTCCAGTTCGGATAAAATTTGCTAGCATATTCATAAACTTCATTCTCTGTCAGTGGCCAACCACTTTCACGGATATCATTATTTAAAAAGAAAAACGTCCAATAAAAGGTTTCATCGCCATAAAGCTTATAGGATAGTGTATCAGGACGTTCACCATCATTAATAGTAATGGTAGTATAAGCAGTTGCCTCGTCTTTAATCTCGTCAATTAAAGAAACATATGCAGAAATATTTTGGAAAAGTACGGGTGTAACCTCATTTCCAAACTGATAAGCAAGTAGGGGAAAATTCTTAAAAAATGTTCCTGACATCAGTAACCTCTTTCTATATCTTGTTTGGCCAGCGGTTTAGTTTCAGTAAAGTTCATACTGATTTGGACCTCTGTAAAGTTACCATCTGAGTGCATACCCATACCATTCGCGTTATAAACAGCATTAAAGCTCTGAAGATAGACTGGAAGAAATTTAACACCAGGAATATCTCTATTTCTATATGTAAGTCTAATAAGCATTCTGTTTGGGAATCTATATCCATAATCGACACCGCCGACTGTTAATGCTTCTGGGTAAAGCTCTTCACGGAAAAACTTAATAATGGATTTGATCTGTTCAGCTTCTTGACGACTTGTAGGAATAAGAGTAAAGTTGAATGCGAAATTACGTATAGGTACTTGTCTGAATAGGGTCCGGGTATTCGGATTTGCAGTAGTACCAGTTACACTACTAAGAGCGTTTGCTGCACTTGCACCTCTTGCACCACCAGTATTCTTAAGAACCTGCTGAGAAGCAAGTGAAGCCTGTTCAGAGGTAATTGCAGATAAATTTCCTTGCGAAAGGGCCTTAATTGTTTTATTAGCTATTTCGCTGCCTTTACCAATAGCATTAGCAAGGCTTGCAGTTTGACCTAAGTTATTGGCCATAGCACCACCAATTGCACCAAGCTCTACGTTATTGTCATATGATACTGCATCTTGAATTTGAATAGCCTGCGGAAGAAAGAGCGTTACTTTTCTATCAGTAAGCGCAGTGAGTTGCTTACTTGCACCGACGTATTCGCCGTTTTGTCTATTAAAAACTAAAGTACGTCCACCTTGCTCTGCACCAGATGGGAGCGCAGAGAATGCAGATCGAGCTGCTGCTCCAACTGCAGTGCCTACGGTAGATATCGTTTCACCTAATGCGCTTGCTGCTGCAGCACCTGCGCCTGCATAGTCAATGGCAGATATCCTTTCAGCCGCTTCATTTACCACCTGAAACACCATTCGGCCCTGATAGTCTTGGTCGTTATGGAGAGGGTACTTAAAAAATCCCTGCATCTTTTTCCCTTATAAATAAATTGGAAATCTTATCATTATTTATATGGAAAACTATGGCTTATTCTGGCAAATACAAAGTTAAAAACCCAAAGAAATACGCAGGAGATCACACAAAGGTAGTATATAGATCACTTTGGGAAAAGTATTGCTTTAAATACTGCGATGAAAATGCCGATATAAAATCTTGGAGTAGTGAGGAAGTAGTCATACCATACTTCTATGAGGTAGATAAAAAGTACCATCGATACTTTATGGATCTTAAGATCAACTATATGAATGGTAAAACAATTCTTGTTGAAATTAAACCCGACAAAGAAACAAAGCCTCCTACATTTACTGGACGTAAAACAAAGCGTTATATTACAGAAGGTCTAACATACGTTAAGAATATGAACAAATGGGCAGCTGCACAGAACTATGCGGCTGACAGAGGATGGGGATTTCAGATTTGGACAGAAGACACGTTGCATAAAATGGGGATTAAACCTAAGTCAACTAAACCTCTTAAGCCGTATAAAAAGCGTAAGAAAACAACATAAATAGATGTATGAATAACGGATATTATACATGAGCAATTTATTTTACACCTTAGAAATTGAAGCATTTCGCAAGGGCATTACCTTGCGCACAACGGAGTCACGTGAGTGGTTCCGTAAGAAAGCTGCTACTATGCGTAGGGTTAACCGTAATGCTTTAATGAAAGAAGAGCCAGTTCAGCTAAAGAATCGTAGTGCAATAGGTAACATGTATATGTTCTTCTACGATCCTAAGCATAAAAAGACACTACCATATTATGACTCTTTTCCTCTGGTGATTATAATTGTGAAAGCAGAAGGTGGCTTCTTAGGCTTAAATCTACACTACCTTCCGCCTCTTCTGCGTGCTAAATTTCTTGATGCGTTACTTGATGTAACTAACAATAGACTGTATGATGATAGTACTAAATTTAATATAACATATGATATGCTACAGCGTGCAGCCAAAATGAAGTATTTTAAACCTTGTATTAAACATTATCTGAGTGCTAATGTAAGATCCAGATTTGCTATGGTGGAAGCACCAGAATGGGAAATCGCGACGTTTCTTCCGACAGCTGACTTCCAGAAAGCAAGTAAGACCCAAGTCTACAAAGATTCCAGAAAGAAAATGAATGGCTGATTCGATTAACGAACTAAAAGGTCTGGTGTCACAGAAACGTGGACTAGCTAGAGGTAATGTATTCAGGGTATTCTTTCCAGCAATACCAGGTGCTACTTCACAAGAGGTAAACCTTCTTTGTACTGGTGTGAATATACCTGGTCGCCAGATCATGACCCAAGAACGTAAGATTGGTCTTATCAATCAAAAGGTCGCATACGATCAAGCATACGACGACGTACAGTTATCATTTTTACTACTGAATGACTACGGCATTCGTACCTACTTTGAACGCTGGCAAAATTTGTGCATTAATCAAAGTACACTTGAAGTGGGTTACTTAAGAGACTATGCATTTGATATAAAAATCCAGCAACTAACAAAAGGTACCGATCTTCCCGTATACCAAACCCCACTTGGAATTCCTTCTATTCCGTCGCTTAT
>Ga0075467_10001278_pt1 | contig 20772 bp, 20 predicted proteins | sample DEB08_DNA_9_FD_75067 | JGI IMG/M metagenome (GOLD analysis project Ga0075467, IMG submission 75067) | Aqueous microbial communities from the Delaware River and Bay under freshwater to marine salinity gradient to study organic matter... | ecosystem: Environmental > Aquatic > Marine > Coastal ... | reverse complement strand
GCACCCTTTCGCCGACCCTTCGTTGTTTCTCTGCCATTAACGATCCTTGCAACTACCGCGGACTGGCCGCGCCAGCGCCCCGATCTTGCCTGATTTGAGGAACAGTAAGGATCATAGACCTGCAATTACCGCATGGGGAAAACAATGGATCGACTAACCGAAATGGAAGCTTTCGCCACTGTGGTGGATCAAGGAGGCTTTACGGATGCTGCCAAAAAGATGGGGATTTCCAAATCCGCTGTTTCCAAACACGTTTCTTCGCTTGAGGCACGGCTTGGTGCGCGCCTTTTGAACCGCACCACCCGCCGAGTCAGTCCTACCGAGATAGGCCTTGCCTATTACGACCGCGCCCGCCGTGTGCTGAATGATGCAGGTGAGGCAGACGCGCTCGTCACCTCCATGCAATCCGCGCCGTCAGGTCTGTTGCGCATTTCTGTGGCTACCGATTTTGGGGTGAACCTGCTGTCCCCTATTCTGGGCGACTTCTTGTTGGAATACCCTGATATCACCGTCAACATGGTGCTGAACAACCGCTTTGTGGAACTGATTTCTGAAGGCTTTGATATGGCCGTACGGATTGGCGACCTGGAAGACAGCAGCCTGCGCGCCCGCAAACTGACTGAAACATCCAAACGGATGATCGCGTCACCCAGCTATTTCCAAAAGTTCGGACGGCCGCTAAAAATTGACGATTTGAACGATCATAAATTGCTGCATTATTCGAACCAAGCCAATGGTAACGTGTGGAAAATCCCTGCCCCCTCGGGTGAAAAACGTCAGGTCCGCACGGCGGGCTGGCTTACGGTGAATGACGGGCAATCCTTGCTGAACGCCGCAATCTCGGGCCTTGGCATCGCTTATTTGCCATCGTTCCTCTATGCCGAGGCGCTTAAAAACGGTCAGGTCGAAGAGGCGATTCCCGGTCTTCCGGTTGAAACACTCGGCGTTTATGCGGTCTATCCCCCCGGACGCTTTACCCAGCCCAAAGTTCGGGCTTTCATCGACTTTCTCGCGCGGCGCTATGCCGAAAAAGGGCCGGATATCTGGTAAAATCCGAAACAAAAAATTCTATTGGGTTGAGGTCAAAATGGCCTCGACCCTTCGGTTTTTCTGGCGGCCTTCCTCTGTCAAATTCGAGGCGATCGGTGACAAATATCCGACGCCTTGCGCTTCTATTTGAGTTGGGGGAATTGCATAAACCTCTATCAACCGCACGCGAACCGATGCCGCGCGGCGTTTTGAGATCACGATATTGCCGTCAAGCCCCCCCGATGCGTCGGTATGACCCACCAGCGCCACCGTTTTATCGGGGTTTTGCTGTAGCCATTCCGCCAGCGCGGCCAAAGACGGATAGCGCCCTTCGGTTAAATCCGCAGCCCCCGTGCCAAAATCCAGGCCCTCCAACACCACCGCTCCGCTGGTCAGTAACTGCGACATAGCCCCCGTCTCGACCACCGGCGCCACAAACGGGTCAAGCCCCGCTGACGCCTTGTTGGTCGCGGCAAACAGCGCAGGCCCTGTATCCGCCACAGCGCGGGTCAGTTGCACAAAGCCTTTGCTTGCGGACCGGCTAACCATCAACCCCACCACATCCCGACCGTCTGTTCCCGTGCGCGCGGCCGACAAAAACCTGAAATCGCCAATATCAACATGCATCCGCGGTTCTGGCAGCACTTCGGTCGCAAAGCGAAAATCAAACCCGCCGCAGCCCATCGTTTCGCATTCAAAAATCGGCTCAAACCCCATGGCCACCAATTGCGTGCGCAAAGGTTGCATCAAGTCCAGACTGCTTAGCTTTGGCGCATCAATCTGCCACGCGGCGCGTTCCACCATGCCGTCAATCACCTCAACCGGCAGCGCCCCATTGGCCCATGGCGCGGTTGGCAAAGCATAACTGGCGCGCGCCATCACCGGGTTTGCCGTGGGCGTCGCCGGGCCAGGAAATTCCAACGTCAAGGCCGCGCTGATACCACTGCCCAACACCCAAAATGCGACTGTGCAGCCAATCAACGGATTCAAAGGCAAAGCACGGTGTCGCACCATGGGTCCATCCAATCTGATATCATTTTTTGCGATAATGATACGCTCCCACAACGGTCATCCCAAGACCAGCGTAAAGGGCGCGCGCGGCAGCGTTCCCTTCGGTTACCGCCAAACACAGCATATCAGCGCCTTGGCCTTGCGCCCAAAGTGCTGCCATCCGCATGATATCACTGCCAGATCCTTGCCTGCGCTGTGTGGATGATACCTCTAGCGCGTGCAACATCGCGGTGCGGCCATGAAGGGCTACAAACGCCACACCCGATGCGCGGTCATTCGCGCGCCCCAAAATGCAGGTCTTTGCGCCTAAAACACGGTCCATCACAGCCAAACGACTTGGCCCAATCCCTGCCTCTTCCCACAATTGCACAGCGATGCTTAGGGGTGGCCAAGTCGGAAAGGCTGACATAGCCGATGGCGCAGGGCTGGCCAAATCCGCTACAGGCGCGGCATAGACCACCACGGGGTCGTGACGCTTGTAACCCCGCGCGGCCAACATTTCATCCAGACGCCCGTCACTATGGCGCAGCATAAATAACGGTGTTTGGCCAAGCGCTACCATGGCCGCTTCGGCCTGCGGAATGTCCGCGTCTTCAAACGCGCCCTCGACCGTGGCCGCCGAAACCCGTTGCCCCCCGCCAGCCCCTTCCCGGATCATCCACGGGCCAACGCGGGCATAGCTGGCGGCAGGCCAAGTCTGTTCCAGCACGTCATAAATCGCGTCTGGTGTCATGGCGTAAACAGCTGGGCAAGCTGGGTCATCGCGGCGTCAATCCGGGCCGCATCGGTACCGCGGATCACCAAATTCGTCCCATATGCGCCGTTCTGGGTGAACGGATATGACCCCATCGACAAGTCTGGAAACGCTTCGGCCAGCGCCCCGAACGGTCCCGCCACCTCACCCTCGCCGCGATCAACGCGCAAAGATTGGCTTAGCAACGGCGCGCCCCCGGTTAGCGTTGGCAAAACGCTGGCGACCATCGCTTGGAAAATGTTCGGCACACCCGCCATCACATGCACCGACCCAAGGCTAAAACCGGGTGCGGTCGAAATCGGGTTATCAATCAACGCCGCCCCATCAGGTATACGCGCCATCCGTTGTCGCGCCTCATTGAACGGCAGACCAGAGCGTTCATAATGCGCGGCCAGCAACGCCATTGCATCCGCACGCTGGCTGATCGGCACGCCAAAGGCGGCAGCAATCGCTTCAGCGGTGATGTCATCATGCGTTGGCCCGATTCCGCCGGAGGTGAAGACATGGTCATATGCCACATCCAGCGCCGTCACCGCTGCCACAATCGCGTTCCGGTCATCCGATACCACCCGCACCTCGGTCAGCGAAATGCCATGTTTGGTCAGTTCCCCCGCCAGAAAATGCATATTGCTGTCACGGGTCCGCCCCGACAAAATCTCATCTCCTATAACCAGCATCGCGGCGGTGGGGTTTGGCATGTGTGCCTCCATAACTTTTGGGTTCCTTTGGGTATAGGGCCGCACCCCTGCGGTTTCAAACCCAGATTACCGCAAGGTCTGGCCATTTTGCCGCAACGGGATTATTTACAGGTAGAGACAAGCAAGCGAGGCCATAGGTTTGGACGAAACACGCGGACGGATTACCAAAGACGGCATTCGCCTTTATGAACCCGACGACTTTGCAGGCATGCACGCCGCAGGCCGGGTTGCTGCTGAAATTCTGGATCTGGTTGGCCCTTTGGTGGTGCCGGGTGCCACGACTGGTGAGCTGGATGATTTCATCACCGCCGAGGTGAACCGGCGTGGCGTTACTTCGGCAACCATCGGCTATCGCGGCTATCAGCACGCGTCCTGCATCTCGGTCAATCATGTCGTTTGCCACGGTATCCCGGGCAGCAAGATTCCCAAACGCGCTAATGATGTGCTGCGCGAAGGCGATATTTTGAACATTGATGTCACCGTCATCGTCGATGGCTGGTTTGGCGATACCAGCCGCATGTATGTTGCAGGCACACCGAAACCCTTTGCCCAACGCCTGATGAAGGTGACGCATGACAGCCTGATGCTGGGGATCGAAGCGGTAAAGCCCGGCAACACTTTTGGCGATATCGGCTATGCGATCCAATCCTATGTCGAAAAACAAGGCCTGTCCGTTGTCCGCGATTTCTGTGGCCACGGGCTGGGCCGGATGTTCCATTCCCCGCCCAACGTGCTGCACTACGCCAATTTCCGCAAAGACGCGCAGGGCAACAAAATCTCAAACCTGCGCCGCTCGGTTGAGGATCGCACAGCGGTTCTGGAAGAAGGCATGTTCTTTACCATTGAACCCATGGTCAATATGGGCCGCCCCGAAACCGAAGTGTTGGCCGATGATTGGACCGCCGTCACCCGGGACGGCAAACTCAGTGCACAATATGAACATTCCATCGGTGTCACCGCCACAGGGGCCGAGATTTTCACCCTTTCACCCGGTGGCGTTTATAAAGCGGCGTTTGAAAGCTAATACCGGGGCCAGCACCAAAGCGCTGTCCCGGCCCTAAATCCCGATCTTGCCCGGAATATCGCGCAAAGACCGGATCACCTCGGCCCCCGTGGCCGCAAGCCGCGCGCCATCGTCATGCTCGGCCAATCCCAAACAGCGCATCCCGGCTCGCGCCGCACCAAGGCACCCGGTAGGGCTGTCATCAATCACCACACAGTCAGCGGGTTCAACGCCAAGGGCGCGGGCCGCATGCAGCCACAATCCAGGGTCAGGCTTGGGGCAACCAAGGCTTTGCCCCGAATACAAATGCCCCCGCAGCCGCGCCATCACGGCAGGGTGCTGGCCCAGCGTGATCTGCATCTTTTGGTCTGACCCGTTCGACCCGACGGCATAGACAATCCCCGCGGCGTCCAGCGCGTTAAGCACATCCACCACACCGTCAATCAGCGCGGTCCCTTGCGCCAATCTTGCATACATGCGGGCATAAAAATCATCGACCCAATCTTCGGGCAGATTGGCCCCAAGCGCGCGGGCCGTGGTAAACAACCCCCCAATAGTGCCGCCCAAAAACCGCTCTTCCATTTCCGCGCGGGTCAGGTGCAACTCGTAGGCAGCCAAATCCTCGGCTAGCAGATCAAAGGCAATCGCTTCGCTGTCCACCAACACACCGTCACAATCAAACAAAATGGCTTTGGGGGTCATGCGGGTGCCCTTAAAATTGTTATGCTTGTGTCGCCGTACCTGCGAGCGTCCAGCTTGGTGAATCCTTGCGGTGCAGTGATCGCGGCACTCTCTTCCCACACCACCACGGCACCGGGGGCAATCCATCCGCCCTTGATCGCACTGGTCAACGCAGCCTCACCCATCCCTTTGCCATAAGGCGGATCAAGGAAAATCAAATCAAACGCAGCCGCGGTATTGGGTGGCAATTGCGCCGCATTCTGGCGCAAAACGGTTGCTGTCTGGCGCGTAATCTCAAGATTGCGCTTGATCAACGCCAGCGCGACCTTGCCATCATCCACCAGCGTGGCATTGGCCGCCCCGCGACTGAGTGCCTCTAACGCCAAGGCCCCCGTCCCTGCAAACAAATCCAAAACCCGCGCATCCAAAACCGGGTTCGGCCCTCCATCAAGCCGACCATTTATCAGCAAGTTAAACACCGCCTCGCGCACTCTGTCAGACGTGGGCCGCAAATGCGCCGATGCATCACCCTTGCCGATATCGGCCAAATGCGTGCCCCGATTGCTGCCACCAATAATCCGCATTATTTCAGCAACGCCTTCAGGTCAGTCGCCGCATCGGCCACCACTGCCGCACTAGGGGATTTTCCCATCGCCAACAACCGCTTGGCCACCATGAACGCGCGCGGATCATTCATCGCATCAACAGCCAAAAGCCTATCGCCTTTGTAATACCAAAACGACACCGCCCCCTCGCTGCGCCGCGTGGCAATATGGTCATAGCCTGTGTTCAGCCCAGCGATTTGCAGCTTTACGTCATATTGATCAGACCAAAACCACGGCTCGGCCACGTAAGGTTTTTCCGCGCCCAAAATATTGCCCGCCACACATTCCGCCTGATCAATCGCATTGGGCACCGATTCCAACCGTATCCGCCCGCCTTCAGTTGGAAAACTGGCACAATCCCCTGCTGCCCAAACATGCAGTACGCTTGTGCGCCCCAAAGCATCGGTTGCAATGCCATTGTCCAGCGCAATCCCCGTCGCTTCGGCCAACGCCGTTGCGGGCATAATCCCCACACCCACCATCACAAAATCCGCCGCAATCTCGCGCCCGTCGGTCAGCCGCGCCCCGGTCACATGACCTTCGCCCAGCAATCGTTCCAACCCCGTCGCCTCAATAATCTTGACCCCGTGGCTTGTGTGCAAATCGCGGAAAAAATCTGACGTCTCTGCCGATGCCACCCGCTGCAAAATCCGTGGGGCCATTTCCACGACCGTCACATCCAACCCCAGCTTGGCCGCCACCGCAGCACCTTCCAGCCCGATATAGCCGCCGCCCACAATCACAACCCGCTTGCCCGCTACAAAATAGGGTTTCATCGCATCGACGTCGGCCAAATTGCGCAGGGTGAACACGCCGTCCAAATCGCCGCCAATACTGGCAGGCAGTCTGCGTGGCACCGACCCCGTGGTCAGCACCAAATCATCATAGTGCAGCACATCGCCGTCCACCGTCACGGTTTGTGCGGCTGTATCAATCGTGGTCACAGCCTGCCCCAAACGCAGGTCGATATTCTGCTCGGCATAAAATGCCTCAGGGCGCAAAAACAACCGCTCGGTCGGCATTTCACCCATCAAATACGCCTTGGATAATGGCGGGCGCTGATAGGGCGGCGCGCTTTCTGCCCCGATCAGCGCAATCTCCCCCGTATCGCCCAAAGCCCGCAACTTGGCGACCAAAGACGCCCCGGCCTGCCCGGCCCCAATTACAACTGTACGCTTCATCTCTTGCCCCTCAACGCGCGCCCGCATGGATTATTGTTACTTTGTGACTGGTCGGGCAACCGGTCGCAGCCTATATCGTGAACAAGCTGTAACGCAACGCATGAGGGATGAAGATATGACAATTTCTGTAGGTGGAAAGCTGCCCGAGGCAACATTCGTCAAACTGGGCGCAGAGGGTCCAGAATCGGTTTCATTGGGGTCTTTGCTTGCGGGGCGCAAAGTTGTGCTCTTTGCGTTGCCGGGTGCCTATACCGGGCCTTGCTCGACGTCGCATATTCCTAGCTTCATTCGCACGGCGGATGCGTTTCGCGCGAAAGGTGTTGCTGAAATAATCTGTGTTTCCGTGAACGACCCTTTCGTGCTGAAAGCTTGGGGCGAAGCGACCGGTGCTACAGCGGCAGGGATCACCTTGCTTGGCGATGCGGACGGGGCCTTTACCAAAGAGTTGAAGATGGATTTTACCGCTCCGCATCTTGGACTGATTGGTCGCTCGAACCGTTACGCGCTGGTTCTTGAGGACGGTGTGATCACCCATGCAAATATTGATGAGCCGGGCGTTTGCGATATTTCGACCGGAGAAGCCTTGCTGGCAACTCTCTAAATCGGCCCATTTCAATCTATCCTGAAAGTAGGAAACCAATGCTGACTGAAGGAATGAAGCTACCAGACGCGACTTTCCCCGTTGTGACCGATGACGGCCCGGAGACCGTAAAACTAAGTGAGCGGCTTGATGGGCGTCGCGTCGTCGTTTTTGCTGTGCCGGGGGCGTTTACGCCAACCTGCGACTCGGCGCATGTGCCCAGCTTTGTGCGTACTGCCGATGCTTTTCGGGGCAAAGGTATCGATGAAGTCATCTGCATTTCGGTCAACGACCCGCATGTTATGCGTTACTGGGGGCGCCTGACTGGGGCTGCTGATGCGGGTATTTCTATGTTTGCAGATGCCGGAGCCGACTTTACGCGCGCAATCGGGATGGATTATTCCAACCCGGATCGCGGAATGCTGAACCGATCACGCCGCTATGCGATGCTAGTTGAAGATGGGGTTGTAACGCGGCTACACCTTGAGCAATCAACAGGCGTCTGCGAAATTTCGGGTGGCGAGGCGTTGTTGGCGGCGATCTAAGTCAAATCACTGCAGATACCAAGGGAAACGCCCTGTTGCCTTGCGCAGCAGGGCTTTCTTTTGCCGCATTGGCCCCCTATAGCAAAGCTGCGGGATGACCCCGTGCCAATAGCTGACAATGGGAATACGATGCGCACCATTACGACGACTGAAGATCTCGCCGCCTTTTGTGACGCCGCCAAGCGCGAGGCCTATGTAACCATCGACACCGAGTTTCTGCGCGAACGGACCTATTGGTCCAAACTTTGCTTGATCCAGATGGCCTTGCCCGGTGCCAAAGGAGACGCGGTTTTGGTTGACCCGATCGAGGGCGCCGATATGTCGCTGGAACCGCTTTACGATCTGTTTCGCCATGAGGCGACGGTCAAAGTGTTCCATGCCGCCCGCCAAGATCTTGAGATTTTCTTTGTCGAAGGCAATTCCTTCCCAAAACCTTTGTTTGATACCCAAGTCGCGGCCATGGTCTGCGGTTTTGGCGAACAGGTAGGCTATGAAACCCTAGTACGCAAAATCGCGCATGAACCTTTGGACAAAACCAGCCGTTTCACCGATTGGTCGCGCCGCCCGCTTTCTGAGGCGCAAAAAACCTATGCGCTGGCCGATGTGACCCATCTGCGCGTGATCTATGAGGCGCTGGCAAAGCAACTGGCCGAAAGCAACCGCCAAAAATGGGTTGAGGAAGAATTGGCCGTGCTGACCGATCCCGAAACCTATACCGTGCGCCCGCATGAAGCATGGCAGCGGATCAAAACCCGCACCAATTCGAGCAGGTTTTTGGCGATTGTCAAAGAACTGGCGCGGTTTCGTGAGGAACATGCCCAAGGCAATAACGTGCCGCGCAGCCGCGTGATCAAGGATGACGCGCTGTTGGAACTGGCCTCAACCAAGCCCACAAATATCGAAGAACTGGGTCGCTCGCGCCTTTTGCTGCGCGAGGCTCGGCGCGGTGACATCGCAGATGGCTTGCTGGCAGCGGTCAAAGCAGGGATGGAAGCCAAGCCCGAAGACCAGCCCAAACCCGACACCTCAAAAGACCAAGTGCAGGTAAACCCTGCACTGGCCGACCTGTTGCGCGTTTTGTTGAAAGCCAAGTCCGAAGAGTTGGGGGTGGCCGCCAAGCTGATCGCCTCTGCTTCTGACCTGGATCTTATCGCAGGGGGGCAGCGCAAAGTGGCCGCCCTTTCTGGCTGGCGCAATGAGGCGTTCGGCGAGGACGCGCTCCGCCTCTGCCGCGGCGAAATCGCGCTGTCGGCCAAGGGCAGCAATATCAAGGTTATTCGGCTGTAATCCGATAGGCTGTTTCGCTGGGCCGCAGCCGGGTTTTAGGTATTTGGACCAAGATGAAATGGGAAGGTGGTTTAGGCCGTGGTCAAGCTGTCCATTTTTTGGGCTAGTTTGATGTCGCGGTCTGACAAGCCGTTCACGTCATGCGTGATCAGTGTGACCGTTACGGTTTTGTAAACATTCGACCATTCCGGGTGATGATCCCATTTTTCGGCCCACAGGGCGGCGCGGGTCATGAAACCAAACGCCTCGATGAAATTACGAAAGATGTAGGTTTTTGTGATGGCATCGCGGGTTGGGTCTGCCGCCCAACCATTGGCCAAAAGCGGGGCAAGCGCGCTGCGATCTGTAAGCGGTTCGGCTTTCATCTATGGTTCCTATTTTTGGTCAGGTTTGGTCGGAATCATCGGGGGGTGTGCGGCGAAAGGGGCCATAAGCGGTGGTCACTTCGATATCTTCGGTCACGGCGTTGCGCTCGGCCTCCAGATACTCGGCCACGGCGCGGGCAAAACCGTCATTCGCGATCCAGTGCAAGGAATGGACGGGGACGGGCAAATAGCCGCGCGCCAGCTTGTGGTCGCCTTGCGCCCCGGCCTCGACCCGCTTCAAACCGTGGGCGATGGCCCAATCGATGGCGCGGTAATAGCAGAGTTCAAAATGCAAGCAGGGGTGATCTTCGGTGCAGCCCCAATAGCGGCCATAAAGCGTATCGCGGCCGATAAAGTTCAGCGCGCCTGCTATTGGCCTGTCCCCGTCAAAGGCCAGCACCAGCAATATGTCATCACGCATTGTGGCGTGAAAGGCGTCAAAAGCGGCGCGGGTTAGGTAGGGCGTGCCCCATTTGCGCGCGCCGGTATCTTGGTAAAACTGCCAAAACGCATCCCAATGGGCGGGTTGAATTGCGTTACCGGTCAAGGATTGAATATCCAGCCCAGCGCTATTGGCGGTGTTGCGTTCCTTGCGGATGGCCTTGCGCTTGCGCGACGAAAGCTGAGCAAGGAAGCCCTCAAAATCGGTATAGCCATCATTATGCCAATGATATTGCTGGGTAACCCTGTGCATCAGGCCAAGATCTCCACCACGCGCCGCCTCCTCCTCGGTACAAAAGGTGATGTGCAGCGACGAAAGCCCGTTTTGCTCAGCCACCTGTGTGGCCCCCGCAATCAAAGCTGCGGTGCCTTCATCTTCGGCGCCCGGAAGGGTGAGAAAGCGGCGACCTGTGGCGGGCGTGAACGGCACTGCGACCTGCAGCTTGGGGTAATAACGCCCGCCTGCGCGTTCAAAAGCCTGCGCCCAAGCGTGGTCAAAAATATACTCGCCCTGAGAGTGGTTTTTCGCAAACATCGGCATCTCGGCAATCGCAACACCGCCTTTGCGCGCGACAATCGGCCGGGTTTGCCAGCCACTACGACCCCCAATCGACCCCGACTGTTCCAGCGACATCAGGAAACGATGCGTGGTGAACGGGTCAATAGGCCGCCCATTTGCACCCTCCGGGCAGGCCAGCGCGTCCCAGTCTTGCGCCGAAATCTCGGCAAAACTGCTGTGCAACGTGATCTCAATCTCGTCCATGGAACATTCTTTGCAAGGCTGCGTGTCACTGGCAAAATGGGGTCGATGGACGCAAGGTCAAGCCGGAAAGGTTGGCAGATACTGCTCAAACGTGATGTTTTGCGCATACTTGCGCGCTTCCGCCTCGGCCTCCGGCGACGTGATAGTCCAGCACAAAATCACTGCCCCCGCATTGCGCAATTCTGTCACACGGGCGCGGTCCAGATCGCGCGCCTCATGCGAGATAAAGCACGCTTTGGCATGGTCGTAATCGGGTATTTCGCGCAGACGGTCGCAGATTGCTGGGGCAATCGGCTGCCAATCGGCAGGGTCAAAGGATGAGGTGGTGATCCCACGCGGCACATGTGGCATCAATCGCGCCATGATAATAACCGAATAGGGGTTGAACGACATCACCGCCACCGGACCTTCGTAATCGGCCAGCGCTTGCGCCGTCGCCGCCTCCAGCTTGCCATCGGTGGGGCCCAGTTCGCCTTGCTGATCCTTCAATTCAATCAATAAGGGCACGCGGCCTGCCACCAGTATCAGCACCTGTTTCAGGCTGGGGATAGTTTCGCGCCCACCACGCAACGGGATATGTGACAGTTCGGTCGCCGAGCGTTGGTTGACCGGCCCGGTTTCCATTGTCAGCCGGTCCAGCGTTTCATCGTGGAACACCATCGCCTTACCATCGCGTGACAACTGCAGGTCAATTTCAATCGCATAGCCCGCTTTGATCGCAGCACGAATAGCCGCGCGCGAGTTTTCTGGGCGACCATCGCTGACGTCATGCAAGGCGCGGTGGGCGATTGGCTTGGTCAGAAAGTCGGGGTGAAGCTCAGTGGACATGATGTATCGCTTTTCGGCTGGTCGGGGAGGGGGGCTGTCTGCCCCCCAATCCGGTTTTGGCGCTGCCAAAACCTTCCCCCCCCGAGGATATTTTCAAACAGGTAAAGCAGGGCGGCGGGTTAAGCCGATATTTCAAAGATACCTTCGATTTCCACCGCAACCCCTAACGGCAGCGACGCGGCAGAAACGGCAGATCGTGCGTGGCGGCCAGCATCGCCCAAAATTTCCACCAAGAAGTCCGACGCGCCATTGATAACTTTGGGTTGATCAACGAAGTCAGGGGTGGAATTGACGAAACCCGTCAGCTTTATCACCCGTTTCAGCCGCGACAGATCGCCGCCGCAGGCCGCATTAACCTGTGCCAAAAGGGAGATCGCGCAGCGTTGAGCCGCGGCAGCGCCGTCTTCCACGCTCATCGTGTCGCCAAGCCGACCTTTGATCAGGCCGTCCGGCCCTTGGCTGATCTGACCCGAAACATAAAGCGTGTGGCCATCCAGAACGAAGGGCACATAATTGGCCGCAGGCGCCGGGGCATTGGGCAACGTGATGCCGCGTTCGGCAAGGCGGGACGAAATGGTCATGGCAAATCCTTTTTACGTGGTTGGGGCAACGTTATCGTTTTTTGTTCCAATGGTGAATTGGAAAGTGACATAGTCGCCCTTTGCCATCGCGAAAGATTCGGATTGCTGGCTGGTGTAGATTGGTTTGCATCGGGACTGTCGTGTCGGGATGCCCAATACTGCATTAGCTTTCGCGGAAGGCCCGCGCGAAATAATCGGTGAACGGCTTGATGAGAAAGGCCAAGGGCGTCCGCGCCTCAGTGCGAAAAAACGCCTCCACGGGCATGCCGGGAATCAGGGTCAGGCCTTTCAGTTTCTCAACCTCGCCGACATCCGGCGCAATTTCGGCACGGTAATATGATATTTGGGTCGTAGGGTCGGTTAATGTATCAGCAGAGATGCCAGTAATATGCCCGGTCAATTCGGGTGTGCTGCGGGCGGGAAAAGCCGAAAAGACCAGATGGACAGGCTGGCCGAGGCTGATCTGATCAATGTGCAGCGGTTCTATCTTGGCATAAATTAGCAGCGGGCGATCTTGGGGAATCAAATAGAGCACTGGATCGGCTGCACGCAAAACGGCCTGCGGCGTGGTAACCTGTAAGCCCAAAACCACCCCAGAGACTGGCGCCAAAATGTCCAGCCGCGCGACCTGTTCTATCAGCGCGCGGCGGCGTTCGGCCAATTCCAACGCGCGGTAACCGAGTTCCCGCAGTTGTGTGTTTGCCTCTTCCCGCCGGACAGCGCCAAGCTTCAGCACTTCAATAGCGATCTCTGTAGCGCGGCCGTGGGCTTGGGCGTTGCTTGCGGCCAACTCTCCAACCATCCCTTGCAACCGCGCCATTTCGCGTTTCAAGGCAAGCACGCGGCTTGCCTGTGCCAAGCCCTTGGTCAGCAAATCTTGTTGAGCTACCAATTCTTGATCAAGCAGGCCAAGTTGCAATTTGAGCGCATGTGACTGCGCGTCAATGCCCGCCAGTTGGCTGTCAATCTGCGCGCGACGCTTTGACAGTTGGGCAACTTGTTGCGCCATACTGTATTTGCGGGCGTCAAACAAGTGGCGCTGCCCATCCGTCAGACCCGCGACATCGACCCGCATTTGCGCTGTGTCCAAAAGCTCTGCTGGAAAGACGATTGTGGGTGCGTCATCACGCTCGGCTTCCAGCCGCCCTTGCCGGGCCAACACCTCAAAATACTGCCCTTCGACGATCGCGAGTTCCGACTTTACCGCCGCCCCATCAAGCCGCAACAACAGCGCACCCGCCTCAACCGCCTGTCCTTCGATCACATGGATAGAGGCCACCACCCCGCCTTCCGGATGCTGAACGATCTGGCGGTTCTGCGCCACTTCGATCCGGCCTGCGGCGACGATGGCCCCGGTGATCGTAGTCATCACGCTCCATGTGCCAAAGCACCCGAGCAATAGGAAAAGCGTGACCACCCCAAGTAGAACTGGCCGCCAGACAGGCCATTCGTCAGGCGCGGGGTCTTTACCAAAACAGGTCATGCAACACCCCCGAGCCCAGAGCGATACGCGACGTCGGTATGGTTGCGCACCATCTCGCGCAGCACCTGGTCGCGCGGCCCAAAGGCGCGGCGCGTGCCATCTTCGAGCACCAAAAACATATCGCATTCTTGAATGGCGGCGGGGCGATGCGCCATGATCAGCACCGAATGCCCCGCCGCCTTCATCGCCTTGATCGCTTGATTCAGTGCGAGCGACCCTTCGTTGTCCAGGTTCGCATTCGGCTCATCCAGAACCAACAGAAGGGGGTCGCCAAATAGCGCCCGCGCAAGCCCGATCCGCTGAATTTGGCCCCCCGACAGCCACCCCCCAATCGTCGACACCGGCGTGTCATAACCATCGGGTAAGGCCAAAATCATCTCATGCGCGGCTGCGCGCTGGGCGGCGGCGACAATCAGCGCTGCATCCGGCGCCTCCGCCAACCGCGCAATATTGTCGGCAATCGTGCCATCAAACAGCGTAACCCTTTGCGGCAAATACCCAATCATCGCGCCTAAAACATCAGGGTCATATTGGTCCAACGTTGCCCCATCCAGTCGGATTTTACCGCCCGCAGGTCGCCATACCCCAATTAGCGCTCGCGCAAGGCTGGATTTCCCCGACCCCGACGCGCCAATGACCCCAAGCGCTTGGCCCGGATGCAGCGTAAACGACATCATTCGCAACACGGCGCGCGTGGCCCCCGGCGGCACCACAGTTAACGAGGCCACGTCCAGCATCGCACGCGGGCGCGGCAGCGCCATCCGCGTCACCTCTGGCGGTTGCAGCGTTAGCAATGCCGCCAACCGCCCCCGCGCCTCTTGCGCGCGTTGCACCAGCGCCCATTGGCTGACCAATACTTCAATCGGGGCCAAGGCGCGCCCCAAAAGAATGGACCCCGCAATCATTGCGCCTCCGCTTAGTTGCCCTTGCAGCACCAAATACGCCCCGACCCCCAGCATGGACGATTGCAAAAATAAACGAAATGTCCTGGACGCCACGGTAAAGACCCCGCCTACATCCCCCGCCTCAATCGCCGCCCTCAAGGCCGCCGCCCGCGCACGGCGCCAACGTTCAAACCCTGCACCCGCCATGCCAAGCGCTTGCACCACCTCGGTTTCCGATTTCAGGTTTTCGCCCAGCCTATCGGCAATACCAACGGTACGATTGGCCTGCATCAATGGGGCCTGCGCCACATGGCGGTTCAAAACCGTTAGCGCAATCAGACACGCCGCACCGGCAATCGTCAACCATCCCAAAACCGCATGAAACACAAAAATTGCTGCGAAAAACAAGGGCGTCCAAGGTAAGTCAAACACGGCCAAATGCACCGGCGATGACAAATAACGCTGCACCGATTCCAGATCTCGCTGCGCCCCTTGCGCGCACGCATCATTGGGGGCCACCGTCAACCGCCGCACCGCTGCCTGAAACACCCGCTTGTCCAGCGCATCTTGAAACCGCGCGCCCACACGCGCCACGATTTGGTTGCGCAGATGGTCCAAAACCCCCATCACCACGAACATCCCAACCATCACTATCGACAAGGCCACCAGCGTCGCCTCTGATCGGCTGCCTAACACCCGATCATAGACCTGAAGCATGTAGAGCGGCCCGGTCAACATCAGTAAATTCACAAAAAAACTAAATATAAACAGCACAATATACAGCATGCGCCCACCCCGCCGCGCGGTGGAAAGCTCTTGCAACCCAGCGAAATGATCTTGCGATGGCATGATGTGGAGGCCCGATAAACTACCCATTCAGGCAAATATCGCGCCAAAACCTTAAGGCGGCGTAATCAAACGCCGCCTTCTGTCAAAACCCCGTCAATTCCCGCTAAAAATCCCCAAGACCTCTTTCAATATCCGGTCCGCAAGATCATCTTGCAGCGCCTGCACCGGGTTCTGGGTCTGCGGTTGGTACTGGCTTTCGGGCGTGGGTTGGTATTGCTGGTTCTGCTGGGTAGGAGGTAAGCGTGCCTCGGGGATCAGCATTGGCAAAGGCCGCACGGGCAAACCATCGTGAACCCGGAGCATCACCTCATGCCAAATCTCCGCAGGCAGCCCGCCACCTGTCACCCCTGTCAGCGGAGTATTGTCATCATACCCCATCCAGACCCCGGCCACATAATCGGCGGTAAACCCAATAAACCAAGCATCCCGCGCGGCTGATGTCGTTCCGGTTTTGCCAGCGGCTTGTCTTTCGCCCAGCTTGGCGCGCCCGCCTGTGCCTGCCTCAACCACCTGATACATCATATAGGTCAGATATTCGGCGGCTTGCTGTGAAATCACCCGCTCGCCAATCCCGCCATCTTGCCCCAGCAGCGGCTGGTCGTCGCCTTTCAGTCGCAGGTCGATCAACCCATAAGGGCGCACCGACGACCCGCCGTTCAAAATGCCCGCATAGGCGCCGGTCATTTCCAAAAGGCTGGATTCAGATGCCCCAAGTGCCAGCGCTGGCCCCGCGGCCAAGTCGCTTTTGATCCCGAAATCTTCGGCCACTGTACGAACCACATCGCGCCCCACCGCCTCGGATATCCGGACGGCAGCTGTGTTGACCGATTCTTCCAGCGCTTTGGTTAGCGTGATCAGCCCCAGATATTTGTTGGTATAGTTGCGCGGCGAATAGGGGCCAGACCCGCGCACATTGATCGTCAGTGGCGTGTCCTCGACATAATCAGCAGGCGTATAGCCCAAATCCATCGCGGCTGCATAAACGAACGGCTTGAACGCCGACCCGGTTTGCCGTTTTGCCATGGTCGCGCGGTTAAAACTGCCGGGAGGGGCTGCATGCCGCCCACCGACCATTGCCCGTACCGCGCCATCCGCCGACATCACAACCACCGCAGCCTCGGTCTTGGATCCCTCCCGCAGCTTGGAATCGAGCACAGCCGCCAGCGCCGATTCCGCCGCTTTTTGCATGCGCTGATCCAATGTGGTGCGCATGATCACATCTTCGGTCGTGTCCTTGGTCAGGAAATCTGGCCCTTCGCCCATCACCCAATCGGCAAAATACCCGCCCGCCCGCGCTTCGGCAGCAGTGGATAACGTGGCGGGGTTGCGCAAAGCGGCCTCATGCTCGGCCATCGTCAGATAGCCTTGCTCTTGCATCAGGTCCAGCACCACCGCCGCCCGATCTTGCGCGCGTTTCAGATTGTTGGTCGGCGCATAGGTTGACGGCGCTTTCAGCAACCCCGCCAGCATCGCCCCTTCGGCGGCATCCACCTTATTCGCGGATTTCCCGAAATAGCGTTGCGACGCCGCCTCAAACCCGCGTGCACCCGCGCCCAAATAGGCACGGTTAAAATAAATCGTCAGAATTTCTTCTTTCGAATACTTCGTTTCCAAGGCCAATGCGAACGGCACCTCGCGGATTTTGCGAACCAAGCCGCCTTGGCGACAATCTGATTCGTAATCCGCCTCGGTTTTCCATGTGGCCGCATCATAAGGCACACCCAAGCACAGCAATTTTGCCACCTGCTGGGTAATCGTCGACCCGCCGTTACCCGACAGCGGCCCGCGTCCTTCGCGCATGTTGATGCGAACCGCACTGGCAATCCCGCGCGGCGAAATCCCATAATGCCAATAGAATCGCTTGTCCTCGGTCGCGACCACCGCGTCATGCAGATATTTTGACACGGTTCCCGCTGTGCTTGACCCACCGAACGTCTCACCGCGCCAGGCAAAGACCTTGTCGTCCCGGTCCAGCAGCGTCACCGACCCCCGCGCGCGGGCATCCAGCAAGTCGTTCACCGGCGGCAATTGCGCGTAAAAGTAAAATGTCACCGCCGCAAGAATAAGCGCAAACACCGCCCCAACCCGCCACGCAATTCCCCAGATCAGCCGCCAGATAAGGCCCACAAACGCTGCGATCCACCCCGAAATGCCACGCCTGCGCGGAGCGCGCTTTCTCGGCGGCTTGCGGCTTGGCGGTGGCGATGCCTTTTTGGCGCCCGCCGGGGTTTTGTAGCGGCGATCCGCCACCAAAGGGGGGGGCCTGTTGCCTGATCTGCTCATCCGATTTTGATCCCGTGTTCTCACGATGTATTGGGCGCAGAATAGCTTGCCTGAGTCTGATTGTAGAGCCTTAACAGGACGCGGGTTCGCAGGATGTGTGATTAATTTTTAATCAAATACATTAAAAAGTGCAAAAATTGTGCAACTTTCCCGTTTTTACCCCCTCAAACTCCCCGCCTCGCCTTGTGCTGCACCTGCAAACTAACCCCTCCTTACCCCATAAGGTCGGCCCCCGCGCCGAGCGAGCCATGCAAAAAGGGGAAGTTCGTGAAACTGATTATTGCAGCAATCAAACCATTCAAGCTGGAGGAGGTCCGCGAAGCGCTGACCTCTCTTGGCGTCCGCGGAATGATGGTCACTGAAATCAAAGGCTTCGGCTCTCAGTCGGGCCATACTGAAATCTATCGCGGTGCAGAATATGCCGTGAACTTTGTGCCAAAGATGCGCCTTGAAATCGTAGTGCCTGACAACCTTGCCGATGCCGCGGTCGAAACCATCGCGAAAACGGCCAAAACCGGCAAAATCGGTGACGGCAAAATCTTTGTGCTGGACGTAAGCCAGGCCCTGCGCGTGCGCACCGGCGAAATCAATGATGACGCGCTTTAAGCAGCGGGGGAAGGAAATTAACATGAAAAATCGGACTTCAATTTTGGGCGGCGCAGTATTGGCCACCCTCACAGCGCTTCCGGTCTGGGCCCAAGAGGCCGCCGCCGAGGCAGCCCCCGTGGTCAATAACGCCTTTATCTTCAACACCTTGCTGTTCCTGATCGGTGGCTTTCTGGTGTTTTGGATGGCCGCAGGCTTTGCAATGCTCGAAGCAGGCCTCGTGCGTTCCAAGAACGTCTCGATGCAGCTGACAAAAAACATCGCCCTCTTTGCCATCGCGTCCTTGATGTACTGGCTGGTTGGCTACAACCTTATGTACCCTGGTGAGGCTTGGACCGTCGCTGGCTGGATCGGTGGCTTCTCGCCCGCTGTTATCCAAGGCGACATCGCCCCAGACGCGGCCTATGCGGTCGGTTCGGACTTCTTCTTTCAGTTGATGTTCTGCGCCACCACCGCTTCCATCGTCTCTGGCACCTTGGCCGAGCGTATCAAACTCTGGCCCTTCCTCATCTTCACAACCATCCTCACCGGTCTTCTTTACCCGATTGAGGCATCTTGGCAGTGGGGCGGCGGCTGGTTGTCGGCAGCTGGCTTTAACGACTTCGCAGGCTCTACCCTTGTTCACGCAGCAGGCGGTGCGGCTGCACTTGCAGGCGCTTTGATCCTTGGGCCACGTCTGGGCAAATTCGGCAAAGATGGCCGCGTTCACCCGATGCCCGGTTCCAACCTGCCACTGGCCACCTTGGGCACATTCGTTCTGTGGCTGGGCTGGTTCGGCTTTAACGGCGCGTCCCAACTTGCGCTGGGCACCGAGGCTGATGCCAACGCTGTCGCTATCATCTTTGCCAACACCAACATGGCGGCTGCCGCAGGTGCAGTTGCAGCGATGATCCTGACCCAGATGCTCTACAAAAAGGTCGACCTTACGATGTTACTCAACGGCGCTTTGGCTGGTCTTGTTGCCATCACTGCAGGCCCGCTTGACCCAACTTTGTTCGGCGCGCTTTGGATCGGTGCTATCGGCGGTATCATCGCTGTGGTCGTCGTCCCAATGCTCGACAAAGCCCAGATCGACGATGTGGTCGGCGCAATTCCGGTCCACTTGGTTGCAGGCTTCTGGGGTACAATGGCTGTGCCATTCTACACAGAAGGTGCCACCTTTGGGGCACAGATACTGGGCTTTGCCGCAGTTGCTGGCTTCATGTTCGTGGTCTCGGCGGTAGTCTGGACCATCCTCAAGGCCACAATGGGCCTGCGCCCAACCGAAGAAGACGAAATCTTGGGGCTGGACAAAGCCGAGCTTGGGCTAGAGGCCTACCCTGAGTTCCGCGTCTAACCCACGCCCAAAAAAAACGGCAAAAGCCCGGACCTTGCTGTCCGGGCTTTTTGCATTCCAACGGTGCAAGGCACCCGTCATTGCCCGCCCGACTTGGTCCCCCGCAACCGATAGCGCGCAAACCCAGCCGTTGTTTCATTCAACAGCTCAATCATATAGCCGTCCGCCCCTGTTAAAAAACGCGCCGCCTTGGGGGAGCTTTCAAATACAAAGCTGGTCCATGGCATCGGCGCAAACCGCCAATTCGGCTCTGTCACAAGGTCCATGGGCGAAATGCGTGCAATTTCGTTCAGCAACACATTGCGCACGGTGACCGAGCTTTCAAACACCACCCGCGCCGTGCTTTTCCCACGTAAAGCGCCATAGGTGCTGGCCCGGTAATTGTTGGTGGCCACAATGAACTCAGCTTCAAGATCAATCGGTTTGCCTTGATGCCGCAGGTCCGAAATGCGGCGGGCCTCAGGGTTAATCAGCGCCCCAGTCACCGAATAGCGGGCAGGTTGGGTCGGGTCGATCTTATAGGTCAGCCCTAGAATTATATCGAAGTTATAGGATGGGAAATCATTATTCAGCAGGGGTTGGTCTTGCTTGCCTGCCTCTACTTGCTGAAACGCCGCAGCAGACCGTTCCAGCCATTCCCGAATATCCGCACCACGCAGCCGCATCGCGCAGATCATATTGGGAAAGCAGTACAGGTCGGCAATGCTGCGCTGATACATCGGCCCCATCGGAATGTCGGTGAAATGCCCCGGCCCAGCCCAGCCCCCTACTTTGAACGGTGCCGCCGCCGACAGCACAGGCAGGTCCGCATGTTCGGTCCCGGCCAAATGTTCACAAACAAAACGCTGCTGCGCACGGCACACGATCTGCACCGTCGCGCAATCCTTGATCAGCGCGAAATAGCTGTGCAAAGGCTGCATCGTCGCCCCAACAGGAAAGCGCATGTAATCCAGCGTGGCCTTATGGGCTTTTCGCGCCG
>Ga0075467_10001275_pt1 | contig 20775 bp, 22 predicted proteins | sample DEB08_DNA_9_FD_75067 | JGI IMG/M metagenome (GOLD analysis project Ga0075467, IMG submission 75067) | Aqueous microbial communities from the Delaware River and Bay under freshwater to marine salinity gradient to study organic matter... | ecosystem: Environmental > Aquatic > Marine > Coastal ... | reverse complement strand
CCCCAAAACCCCAAAACCCCAAAACCCCCAAACCCCAAAACCCCGTAAGATTGAGATTTTATTTTATAATTTAAAGTAAATTTGTAAAGTATAAGTATTCTTTGATCGTCACTTCTTCTCGAGAGCAAGGCTCTGCCTCATGAGGGCGATCCAGTGCGCTATCACAGCACGTGGGCCTGGACCAAGGGCGCGGACTCGGGCCCGGTAAGCCTCGAGCTGCACGCTTAGTGCGTTTTCGAGAGGCGGTGTGGGGTCTGGAGGAGCCGCCACAGGCGTCGCTGGGAGGCTAGCCTTCTCTCCCTAAGTGTGGGTGCCCAGAGAGCTGGGACCGAAGCCGGTTCTAGAGTGGCCTTGTGCCTGGGCCTTGCGCCTTGCACGCCGCCGGACTTTGGTCTGGTGGTCTTGGATAAGTTCCGTGCACTCGGCGCAAAGGGTGCGGTACTGAGCGTGTTGCCTGAAGTAGCGGATCCACTTCTGGTACTTGTAGTCGGGCAGGTTCTCAGCCTCCCCGGTCTCGCGGAGGAAGCTTCGGAATAGCTCTTCGATGTCCTGCAGGAGCTCTCCTGCCAGCCCAGCCGTGGCCCCGCAGTAGAGGCATTCGTCGGCGATGTTCAGGTCGACTATCGCCTGCACCTAGACACGAAGAGTGGCGACGAAGCGCATGCGTGTCAGCCAGTACCGGGCAATGGCTGCTGTCGAAGGCGTGAGCCTGGGGCGCAGTAGGGCGAGCTCCTCTTTGGCAGGTAGACCTCCAGGCCCGAGCGCGTCGACGCCCTCTCCTGGCCTCTGCCGGTTCCTTGCCTTCGCCTTGGCCTGCTTGCTCCTCGCCCCGGCCGAGCTCTCACTCAGCTCCGCGGAGGCATTGGCCTCACTCTCTGACTTGTCCGAGAGGCTGACATCTGGAGCAAGCTCGTCCATGACTGCCCTGAACTGCTCGATGATCTCCTTGCGGTAGAGGAAGAGGGTCCTGGGCGTGAATACCTCGTGGAGCTGGCCTACGAGCCAGGGCTTGTTGTACGTCAGGAACATGTCGCGGAAGGTTTGGGCAGCCACTCGGTCGCTGGCCAGCTCGTACTTCAGGGCGTCCTCCTCGGCACGGGCCTGCTCCACTACACGCCACTGACTGGCGTGGAACTTCACGTGGCCCGGGGTCTCCGCCGCTGCGGCCGCCTCCCGCTGCCTTGCTGGCGCCTCGAGCTGTCGGAAGAGCCCGGCGAGGTCAACGGCGCCCTCCTGGCCCTCCAGCCTCTCCACGCTCTCGTCTATCTGCCAGACGCCCAGGCCTTTCCCAGCGGCGAGGCAGGCCCTCTCGAGCAGCATGCAGAGTGCGTAGACCGACAGGAGGACGGGGAGCGTGCCCAGGTCAGCGAACACGTTGTAGCCCGGAGCCCAGAGGAGCACCTAGATGCCGAGGACCACCTGGCTCATTCCAGCCACGTAGAGGGTCAGCACGAGGTAGTGCTAGGCCGAGAAGCAGAGCTGGTCGAGCGAGCGCAGGTCGGCGGCGACCTGCCTGTTCACGAAGGGCTCGTCGCCCTTCCAGCTGGCCTTGCGCGTCTTGAAGCGGTGGGCCATGTAGTCGAGGTAGTCGTGGAGGGGCATGCGATGGTACCACTCGACGATGTTCAGGAAGCAGACGTCGATCACGATCTGGGCCGGGGCGATGACGAGCGAGAACAGGAAGTAGAAGACGAAGTCCTGCACCTTGATGCCGTAGAGCTGCGCCACGACGGTCTCCTCGTAGAAGACCCAGAGCAGGGCGACGAAGAGAGGCGTGTAGAGCAGGGCCAGAGTGTCGTTCGCGTAGCTCGCGTACTCGCCGATGAGCGGCTCCACGGCCTCTGCCTCCGCGTCTTCGTCGAGGTCGACGTCAGCGCTCGCAACCTCTGCCGAGTCGTCGTCCCCGTCGTCGTCTGAGTCGGCAGGCGCCTTCTTGGGTGCGGAGTCGCTGGAGTCGTCACCGTCAGACGCGACGGCACCTTGCCCGAGAGCGGCCGCGTCGTCCTCCGAGCCTTCTGCCGCTGCGGCAGAGCTGGAGCTGTCCCCCTCCCGCGCTCTCTCTTGGCGCCGCCGCTCGAGGTCTGCCTTGTCTGCCTCTGCGTCCTCCATGCGGGCAAGAGGGCCCGACAGCTCCTCGCTCCCGGAGCCGTCCTTGCTGTCCGCGCTCGAGCCCACAGCTCCAGCGTCGAGGACGAGGTCGGGGTCCTCCTCGTTGAGGTCCTCGTCTGCGTTGGCCAGGTTGCCGCTCTCCTCCTCCGAGTAGAACACCTCTGCATCCGACGAGTCATCGCTGCCCGCGCCACCCGCGCCGGCCTCCTTCGCTGCGCCGGCGGCTGCCTGGGCTGCCTCTGCTGCGGCCTGCGCCTCGTCCGCTTCGCCCGCGTCGTCCTCGCTGCTGAACCAGGCCTGGATGGCGGCGAATGCCTTGGGCAGGCGCTCGGAGAGGTAGGCGAAGAAGATGCCGACCACTTCAGACAGGTAGGCACGCTCGAACATCATGATCCCCAGCTCGATGAAGAAGGCGTTCAGGAAGTCCAGGAAGTCGTCGGCTCCGAACGTCACCAGGCCGAGCACCACGATGCCGACAGCGGACAGTGGCGCCACCAGGAGCGCCTCGTGGGTGGCCTGCTCCAGGAGGTAGTCCACTACGATGGCCAGCGCCTTCAGCATGCCGATGGCGGTCCAGATGTAGTCGCCGAAGATCTCTGCGAAGGAAAACTGGATGATCGCCAGGAGCAGGAATGCCAGGTGCAAGGACACGAAGAGCATGTTGCTGCGCTTCCAGGTGTGGTACTCCCACGTGTTCCCGTCGTGCGCTTCCGGCACCTTGCGCAGGTCCGCGTGGTCGGGGATCAGGATGACCACCGAGACGCGCATCAGGTAGAGGCCGACCGCTAGGAGGGCTGTGCCGCAGCGGCCCGTCCGCAGCCCGCCGTAGTCCACCGAGACGCTGCCTGGCTCGTCCTTGATGAGGTCGAAGAGAGTGAGGACGCACGCAACGTCGCCCTCCGGCTCGTCGCAGTCGCGGAACAGCCTGGTGTCGACCTAGAAGACCCTGCCAGTCACCACAGCCGCAATGAGGGCGTCAGCGGCGACGACCGGCAGGAGCGCCAGGCCAGTGCCCTCTGCCGCCGGAGGGATGGTCAGCGCGAGGTAGGAGTAGAACTTGAGGCCCGCCACTGGCTGCCCCGGCTTGGGCCGGGCGACGATGCGGTGGTAGGCCGCGAACACGACCATGACCATGAGCGAGAGGACGCCGACGATCACGTAGAGCACGAGGTAGAAGTCCCAGCTGAAGGCGAACGCGATCGTCAAGTCCATGTGGGAGAGCGCCTCGAAGCTGAACGTCAGGTTGTAGCCCACGGCCGCCGTGCCCGCCACCTCGGCCGGAGTGAGGGCTTCTAGGTCCTCCAAGTTCATGCCGGCCTGGATGAGCTCCTTGCGCGCCCCGTCGACCTGGTAGTAGGCGATCGCCAGCGCGACCGTCTTGGGCACCACGCCCTCTTCGCCGGCTCCTTCCTCGGGGGCGACAGGCAGCACCTCGAACTCCGAGAAGTCCCTCGCGACCAGGTCGTCGTAAACTACCGGCGACACCGACACGTCGAAGAGAGGCGTGCCTCCCTCGACCTCGAACCAGCGGGGCAGCGGCTGCTGGCCGAGGAAGATCTCGTCGTAGACGCAGTTGATGAGCACCTCCTCGCAGGCGTCGGCGTGGGGCCGTTCACCGAAGCTGTAGGCCCTCATCCAGTGCGTGTCCTCGTAGGGCACGAGCTCGCAGGCGTAGTGCTGCTCGACGAGGGACCAGAACGGAATGAAGCTGCCGTAGCCCCTGCAGCTGCTGAAGTACGGCAGGTACGGTAGGTTGATGCGCGGCCGGGCGTTCCAGTACCGCGAGGCAGGCACCCACACGTTCCTCCCGTTGGTCGAGCGCTGCCGGACCGGCGCCCAGGGGCCACTGGGGTTGTCAGCGAAGGCGACGGCCTGCGCCGGCAGGGCAGTGCGCGGGTCGCCTGTGGCCGTGAGTCGCTTGGGCTGGTTGAAGGGGAGGGTGATCTGGTACCCGTTCACGATGGAGGCGGCGAACGTCTTGTCCGTGCCGTAGACGGCCCTGTTGGGGCGCCTGACCTCAACCGAGGTGGTGTTCAGGAACAAGTGGCGGAAGTTGAGGTACAGCGCGTTGTAGCAGAGCACGTCCACCCGCAGGCGGAGGTGCCGCCAGGCGAACACTGTGAACGCCAGAGTCTGGCTCTTGGGCTGGGCGCGACTCAGAAACGGCTCAGGCATCGGGGTCGGGGAGGAGAGATCGCCGAGGGTCAGGTTCTCGGCGAGCGTGAAGGAGATGGCCCAGTCCTCCCCGTAGGTCCATTCGCGCGTCTCCTCCGCGATGTGCCGCAGGTCCAGGGTCACGAGCGCGTAGGCGCTGGGCGGGAGGTCGAAGATCGCGTTGGGGCTGTCGGTCTCCAGCTGGGCAGCGTCCATCGCCTCGGCCTCCAGGAACGGGCTCAGCAGATCGAGCTTGAGTGGGCTCCACCGTGCCACGTACTGGCGGTCGGTGTTGATGTACGCGCGGATCGGGGAGGGAGTGGTCGGCTTGTCCTCGACCTCGCCCAGCTCGAAGTCCACCTCGAAGAGGTCTCGCAGGCGGGGGTCTGACTTACTGGCGACGGCGACGGCTAGCTAGCGCCCTCGGTCCCCGGAGGCGCCGAGCCGTCTCCCGCCGGGACCTGGCGACGCCGCACCAGCGGGGCCTGTGCTCTCCGGCCGGACGTCGAGGTCCGAGCCCAGCAGCCGGTACTGCTCGTTGATCCAGCACTCGAGCAGGTCCCGCTTCGTGTCGACCCCGTCGAGGCCTGTCCCTCGCGGACAGCGGGTCGGGGCGTCCGTCGCCCAGCGCGAGTAGTCCGAATCCACGGCTGAGTAGTCGTAGTCTCGGGTCCCTGGCGGGCAGTAGTAGGACTGCGGGCACGTGTCCCTGGTCTTCGTGGACTCTCCAGTGCCCGCGCGGCAGAAGAAGCCCGCCTCGCAGCGGAAGTCGTACTGGCTCGCCTCGGACGTCTCGGGAGGGCAGTAGTAGCCGGCAGGGCACAGGGGCTGCGCCTTGGCTCCAGTGCCAGGCCGGCACACGGCGCCGTCGGTGCAGGCCGAGGAGGTCGAGACATTCGCCGAGCCCTCGGCCTCGCATATCCGGCCAGGCGGACACTCCTGGCACTCCAGCGGGTCCTTGCTCCCCCGCTCGAAGCTGAAGGTGCCCTTCGGGCACGGACTGCACACGTTGCTCTCGATGACCGAGCGGTAGTAGCCGACCGGGCAGATGATCGGCATCGAGGTGCCTTTGTCCTTGCACTGGTGCCCAGCCGGGCAGGCGTCGCAGCCGTCTGCTCGCCACTCCAGCTGGAACGTGCCGGGCGGGCACGGCTGGGCCTCGACGGCGCCGAAGTTCCCCGTGAACGAGCCTGGCTGCGCAGGCACCGGGTACGTGGTCTCCTCCGGGCAGGAGTAGCCGATCGGGCAGAGGCCTGTGCCAATGACCGAGTCGGAGCCCGCCAGGCAGTAGGAGCCCGAGGGGCACGGGTACGGCGTGCTCGCCAGGCCGCCGCCGGGCTCGTGGGTGTTCACGCCGTCAAGGCAGAGAAGACCTCCGGGGCAGAGGTCGGCCTGGTGCCGGGTGTACATCAGCTGGGCATAGAGGGCCAGGAGGTCGCGGTGCCGCCTCGACGGGACTGCCAGCTGGTCCGTTGGCTCCAGCCCCGGCCGGAAGAACGCTTTCTCGATGACCCGCATCCCGTCCCACAGGGCCACCTCTGGCTCGTCCGGCAGAGTGCTCTCCCGCGGCCGCACGGCAGCTCGGACCCGATCACGGTAGGCTCGGAACGCGCGGTGCTGCCCGATCGAGGTGCCGATGCTCTCGACCCAGGCCGCCACGTCGCCGGCGCTCCAGCAGCACGCGTCCACCTTGCCCTCCCCGAGCTCCGTCCGCTCGAAGAAGTAGGCTGGCAGAGCCTGCGCGCTGAACTCCGGGACCTCCTTGACCTTGTAGATGATCCCGTCGTCGCACTGGTCGTAGCCGCCGATCGTCTTCAGGATTTGGCAGCTGCGGTTGGCGGCCAGCGTGCCGCTCATCACCCCTCCGAGGCAGACGTGGCCGATTTTGCAGAGGTTGACGGGGAAGGTGAGCTGCTCCTGGTTGCAGGCGTAGCCAGGGGGGCACAAGACAGGCAGGAAGAGGCCTTCGACAGGGCAGACCCTCCCGAGCGGGCAGGCCGTGCAGTTCTGCTGCCCAAAGTGCATGTTGAACGTGCCCCTCGGACACTTGAGGGGCGCGGGGTTGCCGCGGCCAGGGCAGTAGTGCCTCGGCGGGCACGGGATGCCAGAGTGGCGGGGAGTCGGGCAGAATGAGCCCGCTGGGCATGGACCCAGGCCCCCAGAGTCGGCCGAGCCTTCGCCGCAGGCCGCGCCCTGGGTGCAGGGGGCCGGAGCGCTCGAGTTTGCATGCCGCAGCACGACCCCAGTGCGCATGCCGGGCCTGCAGTACGAGCCTGCGGTGCAGAGGTGTGGCAGGCTGGAGAGAAGGCCGCTGAGGAAGGGGTCGTCGCCCTGAGCCCCCGCCAGGCAGTAGTGGCCCTCCGGGCACTCGGAGTCTGGGGAGCTGAGGCCCTGGGCGCTGCACGTAAAGCCGGCTGGGCACGGCGCAGGGGCCTCCATGGCTGTCCAGGGGCATATGGATCCACTCGGGCAAGGCCTGCACGAGCTAGATGCCGGCTGGTCCTGGTAGGAGCCGATCGGGCACCGCCTCGGGGGCTGGGCGAGCACTCCACCGGGGCACTGGTGGCCTGGCGGGCACTCGCTCACTTCCCCTCCCTCGCAGGAGTAGCCCGGCGGGCACTGGTCGGTGACCCTCAGCAAGAAGCCGCTCTGGCTCTTCGTGTCCGGGTGGGGACTCGAGGCGAGCTTCAGGTTGAGCTCGTCGACTCCCGACCCGACCAGGACTGGGGCCTCGCAAGCAAGGAGCTCGTCGGCCAGCCTGGTGCCCTCAGTGGCGAAGTCTGCTCGCTGGAAGGGGGCAAGCGCGGGCCCTAGCTCTTCGAAGAGGCACCACGCCCCGCCCTCCAGGTTGGCGGCCTGCACCAGGAAGGCTTAGCCGGGCATGTGGCGCAGGACCAGCGGAGGGTCTGCTCCGAGGATCTGCACGGCGGGCAGGACACGAATCGGCGTGCGAGCCGCGACGTACTGGGCCCCGTTACTGGCGAGCGTGACGGCGTAGCCTCCGTTCGGGATGGCCCCGAAGGTGCACTCTACGCGCGAGCTGGACTGGTAGAGGACCCGGGAGGCGATGTAGCTCTTCCCGGCGAGACCGCCATCTAGGGCTTCCAGCCGGCACCTCGCCTCCTCCCCGCCGTCGACGAGCCCCGCGGCCGCCACTGAGAGGACGAGCTCTGACCGGCCCTGGCTTACCGTGGCGGGCTCAACACCGAGGAGCTCTGCGGCTGGGTAGTAATCGAGCCGCTGTGCCCACAGGAGCTCCTGGAGGTCGTAGCTGAAGGCCAGGCTCGCAGTGTAGGGGCCTGGCAGCGCCTCGCCACCAGGGGAGGTGTGCGAGGTCGGGACCCCGTCGCAGCGGACCGAGGTGCCATCCTCGCTGGTCAGGCTGGCCGGGAGCACCAGGGTCTCAAAGGCGCCCGGTGGGTCAGCAGGCCCGAGCACGCAGTAGAAGTCGAGCTCCCCGGCTGCATCTGCGCGCGGCAGCCCTTGCCCAAATGCGGTGATGCTGAGGAAGTTGCCTTCCTCGACCTGGACTCTCGCGAGGGAGAGCCCCGAGACCGTGAAGGCGCCATGGAAGGTCAGCGCGACCTCGGAGGAGGCCTCGGTGAAGTCAACGGCGTTAGTAGTGAGTGCAACTGCGTAGCGGCCGGCCTCCCGGACAGGCGGGGCGGTGAAGGCGAGGTAGGTGGGGCTGACGTATGTCGCCGGCTAGACCTGGTCTCCTACTTTCACTGCGAGGTCCGGAGTGTCAAGGTAGTGGAGCCCCGTGAGGCCGATCCTGACCCCGACGCGATTCGCACTGAGCGCGAGGTGGGACACGTTAGCGGCGCGGATGTGGGGATCGGCGTCGTACTCGTAGGTCAGGCCCGCGGAAGTCGAGTGCGCCCCACCCCCAAACTCGAGCTCGAGGGCGAGCAGCTCAGGCCCGTGTCGCGGGGCCTCGCAGAGCACCAGCTCGGTTGAGACCCAGAGCGGCTGGAGCAGGAGCACCTCGCCCGTGGCGGCCGACTCGAGCTTGCAGAGTCCCCGCTGATCGAGCCCCGTCCCATGCACTTCAATCAGGGTGCCACCAGCGCCTGGCCCGTGAGCTGGCCGCACGTGGTCAAGCACCGGGTAGGTCCGGTAGGTGTAGTGCACGCTGTCGTTGAGGAACAGGAGCCCGACCCTGTCCCACAGAACGGCGACGCTGACGTGCCTCCACTCTTCGCCCGGCTCGAGCGTGATAGCCGGGACCCGGACTTCGATGTCTCCCGAGTCTGTCCGCCCTACCACCTCTAGCACAGGCTGTCCACCGAACTCCACCGTGAGGCTGTCTGCCGGGGGTATTCTCGAGAAGGTCCCCGCGACGGTGGCGAGCTGGCCTCCAGCCGCCGGGCCCTCCGCGGGCAGCACTGCCGTGACCCGAGTGTGGCCGACGTAGCTCAGAGTGGCTGCCTCGCGTGGGTTAGCGACCCCGAAGAACTGCCCACCGAGTGTCCGCAGAGCGACGGGCGCAGCCATCTCCTCAGCCTGCGCTGGAACCTCGCACTCTGCGTGGGTCTCGTTCACATGGCGCAGCACTGACTCCTGCGAGCCGATCCGGCAGTAGGCGATGTCCTCTGCGTGCGCGCAGGTGCCGCTCAACTCGGCCGGAACGGGGCAGTCGGCTCGGTACCTCAGGTGGAGGACATTGAGGGTCAGCGTGAAGCCGCCGCGCAAGTTTGACCAGCGGTGCGAGAGGCTGATAACCTGGGGCTCGTCGAGGAAGGTAAAGAGAGGAGGGTCGGCCTCCGGGCCTGTCGCCCAGTCTATGCCTCCGTTCAGCGAGACCTCGAGGCGGATGTCGGTGGCCCCTCCGGCTCTTCTGCCCAGGGGAGTTGCGGCGGCCGGCATCTCGATCAGTAGGGTGTCCGGGCCGGTGAGCAGGACCTCGGAGCCCTGCCACGTGAGCTCGACAACATCGGCGCTGACGGTGGGCACGCCGACCGCCCTGACGGCAAGATCCTCGAAGTTGAGGAAGTTGCGCCCGATCACTTGGACCTGCGTGATGCGCGTTGCGAAACCCCTGCTCGGAGAGAGCTCCGAAATCTCGGGCCGAGCAAAGTACCTGAAGCGCAATTCGCTCCGCTGCCGGAAGGTGCCGTCGAGCTCGGCCACAGAGAGGTACACCTCCTAGATGCTCGAGGCCGCGGGCTCCGCAGTGAAATGAGCTGAGAAGTCTGGAGTCTCACAGCCCAGGCGCTGCTCGTCGATCAAGTGCGCCGGGGAGTACTCGGTGGCGGTTGTCTGAGAGCCTGCGATCTGAGCGCTGAAGCGGCACTCGATGAGGCTTGCGTGTTCTGGTACAAAGAGCGGATTGTTTTCGAGCGTGACTTCTAGGAGGGTGCCCCCGAGAGAGTCACCCCTGTCCGGCGAGACCGAGAGGAGGTGGGCATACGCCAAGTTCTAGTGCGGGCTTTCAAACCGCTTCACCAGCAAGGGGGCAGACTCCTGGCCGCCGGAGGTGGGCCACTCGGGGCTGAAGTAGAGGCTGAGCTCAAGCAGGTGGGAGGCGGCCACTGTAGCCACGAGTGGCTTCTGGCACTCGATCTCCCCGGCACTCCTGTAGGTGGCCTCCTGGAGCGACTCGTCGGAGCCGGGCCCTGAGAAAAGGCACCAGTACCGTGCCAGCGGATCAAAACCGACCCCGAGGGCGACGATGGTCGTAGGGTCGGCAAGCAAGGAGAAGGTAGGCCCGAAGCCGGTCACAACCGGGGCCCTGGTTGTGCCAACTTTCTACGGGCAGTCGGTCGTGTAGGAGCGGCCACCGTTGAAGCTGACCTCGACGCAGTGGAGCTCCGGCGTCTGGAGATGGACTGGCCCTGCAAAGTGGCAGGCGAGCTGCGAGGGAGCCGTCCAGGTGAGGTTGGTGCTCAGCGGGGCCCCGAGGGATCCAAGTCGGCAGCGGACCTGCTCGAGGTAGCTCTGCCTGAAAGTCTCGAGCTCTTGAGTCCCGCTGGCCGGCCCCCAGCCGAAATCGATACGAACTTGCAGCAGCCTGTCCTCGGCCTCACCGAGCTCGGTGAGAGAGGAGACGACGGCCTCTCCGGGCGTCACGGCTAGGATCTGGGGCACTGGCAACACCAGTAGCACAAGCAGGCTGCGGTCATCGCTGAGAGGCTGCCCGGTCCCCTGCTCCTCCAGGCCAACAAGGTACTCACCGAAGGCGCCGAAGGAGGTAGCCACAGGGAGCGTGCACCAGGTCTCGAGCTGGCCATTGCCATGGGCCCGGCAGGCCTCCACTCCCGAGACGACAGCACCTGGGTCCTCCAGGTAAGTGAGTCGGAGCACCACCCCGAGGGGCGAGTTGTCCAGGAAGAAGCCACGGATGCGGACGGTCTCCCCTGGGTGGAACACCCCGCTCGATGGCAGCTCGTCAGGAGCAGGCCGCGTGCGATCGTCGACGATCTCGACGAGGTGCGAGCGGAAGAAGACCTGGCCGGCAAGCTGCTCACCCGTTGCCTCTAGCGCCAGGGCGGTGACGTTCTCGCTGGTCGCGTCGGCGAGGGCAGCCTGGAGCTCCCACGGGGCCGGAGGCCGGTCGCGTAGCTCGAGGTAGTGCAGCTGCTGGAGGAAGTCGTAGTGCGGCGAGTCGAAGTGGCAGAGGAGGGCGCCGTCCGCGAAGTCCGCGAATGGATCGTACTGAAGCTGCCCGTCGACGACAGCCACCCTCGCTGCAAAGTTCCGGTCCAGGTGGGCGAAATCCGCAAGCTCCTCGACGACGTTGCACGGCTTCGCTCGCCTGTCGTGAGGGTTCGGCGGCAGATGAAACACGACGACCTCGAGGTCGGAGGGCTGGCAGAGGGGAGTGCCACCTAGAAGACCGTTGAAGGCAAGCTTGACGCAGTGCAGCCCCTCGTGCAGGACCAGGCTCTCCTTCCCATCGAAGACAAAGTCCATGCCGACGGCGGAGGGCGACGGGCCGGTACCCCACGCACCCGAGATTGCCAGCGAGTAGGAGGCAAAGTAGGGCCGACCGGCCGGGTAGGGTGCGGTTTGCTTGCTCACGAGGGCGCAGCCTAGCAGTGGGACCGCTGAGGCTAGATCGGCCCCAAAGTCGGCCAAGGCGGCGGTGACCTGGACTGGCAAGTGGTTGGTGAAGCCCGAAGCGGTCGGGAGCCTGCCCGGGGTCTCGGCCAGGGCTTCAAGGAGGAGCGAGCCTGAGTCGACGAAGAGAAGCTTGGGGGCATCACCCGCCACTAGTTGCACCAGGTCACTCGCACTCGCCTGCGAGACCTCAGTGTCAGGCACGAGCCCGATTCGGTAGGCGCCGAGAGGAGGTGGGGTGGCTGCGAGGAAGGCGTCCGCCCGGATACTGGCTGAGACGGCCGGTCCGTGGGCGCGCGGCTCCACTCTGGCAGGGCTCGCAAGGACAGCTGACTGCCCAGCCGCCGGGGCGACGACCAACTGCAGGTGCCTGCCGTGACGCGCTGCCTCCTCGACACTCTCGGTGTCTTAAAGGTGGAGGGTAAGGAGTATCTCGGCGTCAGGGTCAGAGGCAACCAACCACCGCAGTGCAGGCTAGTCGATGGCAGCCAGCTGCCCGTGCTGCCGCCAGTCTGGGTGCGAGACGGCAGCGGCCAGCACCGACGGGGCCCGGAGCAGCCACACGGCGTCCTCGCGGTCTCCGTCTACCGGTCCAGGCAGCCTAGCCGGGAGGACCATCTTGAATTCTGCGGCCTGGTCCGCTTCGAGGACTAAGGACACGATGAGCACCCTACCGGGGCTCCGAAGCCCAGGCTCGAGCGTCTCAGGGACCGGCGGGATCTCGCACCTGGCGGCCCGGTCGTGCAGGATGGTGGCCGCCGAGATGAGGGCTTTGCCGGAATCCGCTGTGAACTTGCACACCGGGCCCCGGCCTACCGCGGAGAGGAAGTGGACGCCCTCTAGCTGGAGCGTCAAAACCTCTGGCCGTCCCACGAACATGCTCTTGGACACTGCGTCCCCCGATGCCGTGTAAGCCCGCGCCCGGGTGAGCTGGGGCGCGCGCCGCAGGGAGAACTGCATCGAGGAGCCTGCGGCTGCCCCGGCCATGGCTTCGAGCGTCCTGCCCCCATCGAGGGAGAGATGGAGAGTCACAGCGAGGGCCGTCTGCCTGAACAGGGTGGCCGGGACGCGGCACAACACCCGATTTCCGTCTAGCCACTTAGCGGGGACTCGCTCACTGGGGCCCGACGCCTCTAGACCCACCTCGAAGTAGAGGCACTCCAGAGCGGCCACGTCGACGAAGTCAAGGCCGTCCACAGTCACCCAGTCGGCTACGGCCTCGAGCAAGGAGTCTGAGGGGGACCAGGCCACGACCTGGATGTTCTGGAAGAACTCGACTGCTTGGCCCAGGTGGAGCTCGATGCGGCCTCCTGGTTGGTTGAGAGGAGTCGTGAGAGCCAGCGTGAGGGCGCTCCGCAGGTGCCCGGGGTCCGCAGCGGTGACGTACGGCCAGGGAGAGCAGCTCAGGGACCCTCCGCTGGCCAGGCACTCGATCTCGAGAAGCGCAGGCCTGTCGAGGGCAGCCACTGCATCGCTGGCCATCAGCTCGAACTCCGAACCTCCGGCTGCGACCACGTTCTAGAATCTCAGCTTCACAGCGCCCAGAGGCTCGCCGAGGGAGGCCAGGAGCCCTAGGATCGCGGAGTCGTCCACGAGTGGCAGCAGGAGCACCCTCTCCGCCGCAGGGGCAGGCTGGGTAACCGCGGCCGCGAGAGGGAGTGTCTGGGGTGTCGGCGGCACGGGGGCCACCAGAGCCTCCACGCTGGTGATCAGGCACACGGTGGCCAGCGTCTCGGCTGGGCTGCCTGGTTCAGCGTGGAAGACGAGCCCCGAGCCCGGATCCTTCAAGAAGATGTCGAGGCAACGGAAACCCTCCCCACTTGCCGGCTGCAGGTAGGTAGCCACCTCGGAGATGGGCGGGCAGATCACCTCGGCGTCCGACACTTGGGCGGCGGTTGCGAACAGAGGTTGCGCGGACGGTGCTCCGGGGCCTTCTTCGGCTAGCCGGCCGAGCCCGCGCTCGCGGTACTGGCAGAGGTAGCCCACCTGCGGACTGAAGCCCCGTCCCCGGACGACGATGCTCTCCGTCTCGGACACGAGGCGGCTCTGCACGCCGAGGAGCCTGGGCCTGGCCAGAACCAGCAAGGGGTACTCGGCGGGGTGCTCCTCGCCGCGCTGGGCATACCGCGCTACGTAGCCGACCCCCGGCTGCAGGGCTCCCAGCTGCCGTCGCGAGCCGTCCACCAGGCACTGCACCTGATTGGGATCCAGCTCAGGCTGGTACTCCACAGGCACGGAGAGGACGGGCGAGCCCGCCAGGTCGTACAGGGTGCAACCGGCGTCCGAGCTGCCGGGGCCGGGCTGGAAGTGGGTGCCGTTGATGCGCAGCCGCCAGACTCCGTGGGGCGCTTCCGCGAGCTAGTAGAGCACCTGCTGAGGGCCGCTGGGCTCCACCACCACGGTGTCCGGGAGGCAGCCGAGCCAGGGGGCGAGGGACGGCACGACGAAGTAGGAGTCGAGGAGAACTTCCACCTCGAGTTGCGTCGTCTCACCCGAGCAGCTGTGCTGGCTGTTGAGATAGGTAGGCAGCGGGCAGCTGGGAGCTCCAGAGTCGTCGAGCAGCAGCGGGCTGCGGAAGAGATTCTCCCGCCCGGGAGTGTAGATCCGGCACTCAGCTCTGCACTTGGAGCTGCAGGGCGGCTCACCCGCCGGATCGAGGCAGCAGCCCTCCTGGGTGTCGAGGCGGGCGAGCCTCTGTATCGAGAGCTGGCTCTCAAAGCTTAGGCGCACTCGCTCCCGCCGTGAGTCAGCCGCCTGCGGCGAGAGCGCCAGTATGGTCGGGGCTGCTAGCACGATCAGGGGCAGCGACTAGCGCACCTCAGAGGCCGGGTCGGAATCCTGGGCCGTCAGGCTCAGCCGGAAAGTGCAGCCATCCGCTGGCTGGCCTTGCTACTCTGAGCAAGCAGGCAGGGGGAAGTCGGCACAGCTGAGCTAGCTGCCGTCCAGTGAGGGCGTGCAGCTCTCGCTGGCAGACAGATTTGAGGCCACCCCGCTCGTGGCCAGCTCCGTGACCTGGAGCCGCACTCTCCGACCGAGGCTGCCCAGACTGGAGCCCGCGAACACGAGGGAGGCGGTGCGGCCGGCAAAGAGGACCCGGGGAGAGGTCAGCTCCAGGACGCGCGGCAGCGAGGGGGCCACGTGGAGCTCGAGAGGGCTCTCAGACTGCGTGAGCCCGTCGTCATTCGAGATGCTCAGGTACAGGGTGTGCTCTCGAAGCAGGTAAGCGGGAGGGCTGAAGGGGCACTCGGCCTCGGTGCCGCTCCTCAAGATGGCCCTGCTCCGGTAGACCTGGTCGGAAGGAGGAGCCCCGGCAAGCAGGCAGACCAGGCCGCCCTCCTCGCCGTGGAAGTTCTCGCCCGTCACGGTCAGACTCGAGACGGAAGCGAGGTTGAAAACAGCGGAGGGACGCACACGCGTGAGGATCGGCAGGGCCAGTACTCGCAGGTGAGCCGCTCCCCGGCTCTGGATGGTGTAGGGCCGGAAGCCGCCGTCTGGCAGCGCGAGGCCAAGGAGCGCCAGGTCTGCGTCCGTCGGCGCTTGCTCAGCGCTCAGCCGCACGTAGACCCACTGCCCGGGCGCCTCCATAACGGGGTACTCGCAGCGGAGCGAGTCGACCAGCTGGCCGTAGACCGCACTCGAGGTGCGCGGGAAGAGCTCGACCACTTGCCCGACGGCCGGCGCCTGCTCACCCTCGGCGAAAGTCCTGTCGATGGAGTATTGGCAGGCGAAGCTGGCCAGCATCGCAGGAGAGGTGGCCGCCGCCTGGAAGATGGCAGAGGGGGTGGCGTGGACCACCACAGTCCTCAGGGCCGGGGAGGCAGCCATCCTCGCGGCCTGGGAGTAGTCGGACACCGCCGGCTCCGCAGAGCCGAGCACAGCGACTTGCCCGCCGAGCTCGAAGGTGGCAGCGCCGGAGTGCTCCGGAGCGAAGGGCAGGGCGATCTCGAGGGGTGGGGCTGGCAGCTCTCCAGAAGAGACGGAGAGAGCTAGCCTTGCCTGCACCCGGAGTCCCTAGACCTGCTAGTGCTTGCCAAGCGTCCGGGCTGCGGTCGGGGAGATTGGGCAGGAGATGACCCGGTCGCTGAGGACCTGCGCGCCTCTGCCGTGAGAGGTCGTCAGCGTGCTCGCGGGCGCGCCCTCTTTCTGGAGCGAGAAGCCGCACCTGAGAGTCCCGTTCAGGCTGCCGAGGCCGTGGAAGTCGGAGCCGAGCAGGTAGACCTGACCGTAGGCTCCGATGGTCTGGGGCTCGAGGAAGTGCGGGTAGACCGAGCGGAGGCGCGGAGCCGGGAGGACTAGTAGCGCGCCGGTCTCGAAGATTGGGCTCGGCATCTCCCGGGCGAGGGACAGCTAGAGCCTGTAGGTACCGGCCCGCAGCTCGCCCTTCCCCACCCTCATCCTCACTGCGTCAAGACTCGCAGAAGTGAACCTGCACTGCTCTGTCTCGAGCCGCGGCTGTGAGGTGGAGTAGCTGGAGTCGTAGAGCCTGCACCAGAGCTCCGGCTCGTTGTACCACTCGTAGCGAGCGCCGGGCGTCGAGAGTCTGGACTTGGCGCTGAACTCGACGATCGACTGCTGGGACTCGAACAGGGCCGCCGGGGACACGAGCCCGGCAACGGCATCAGCGAGAAAGAAAGGTGATTCGATCAACTCGACGACAAGCAGCGAGTCAACGAGGTTGTGCAGTCCGTGGGGGTCCTCGAGAGGCCGCGAGAGCTGCTCAGGGGGGAGGTTGTTCGCTAGCAGCAGGGTAAGGCGGGCGCCTGGTGCAGAGCCCAGGCTCTCAAGCTGACCCGAGCTGAAGCGGCAGGCCTGCTGCTCTGACCCGTCTAAGGCGCTGGCCACAGCCCTGTTTCCCTCGGGGACGCTGAGGACGCAGTAGGTGCGGCCTGGGACAGTGTTGAGGACAGCGTCCGGCCCGAATGGCAGGACCGCCTCCTGGGCGTTACCCACTGGAAGCTGCAGGCGCTACTTTGGGGCAGACCGCAAGCGGGGCTTGGGGAGGTAGCGGAGTACTGGCGATCGCATCAGAGGCGCTGCCCGCTTCGGGCCTCCTTCCGCCAGGTGGAGGATCGTGAAGGCCAGTCTGGCCTCTCGGTACGGCGGCGAAAGGGAGGGGAGGCCCCGGGCTCGTTCCGTGCACTCTCGCAGGTCAATGTGGCAAGCGAACTCCTCTCGACTCTTCTGCACCGCGAGCGCCCCGAGGCAGCTTTCTGCGCCTCCAAAGGTCAGCTCGCAGCCCAAACTCAGGTTGGTGAGCGCCGAGAGTCTGAGCTCTGCCAGCAAGTCCAGCATCGGCAGATCGACGCTGCTCGACTCGCTCAAGCGCTTAAGTGTCGCGTTGAGCTACCCGTGGAAGCCCTCTGGGACGACGCGGTCGCCAGGCTCGAGGCTCTCGAACCGGTCTTCTCCGATTTCCTGCTGCATGACGAGGAGGTAGAGCGGGTCCGAGCTCCGCTTGGTCGCCGAGTACCTGAGCGACACAGCGTAGACGCCGCTTTGCAGGCCTGCAGGCACCCTGAAGGCTGCCCGAGTGTCGCTCACCACCCTGGCCAGCTAGACAGAAATCTCCGTGCCTGGCCTCGGCGCTTCGCCGGGCAGTAGCCTGACCTTGCTGAGGATCATCTCGACGTGCACACCAGGAGGGAGATGCCCAGCCCTCACGTCGACTTCCTCCCCCTCACCTCCCCGAGTGAACAGGACGTGGTGGCTGAGGGTGAGCAGCTCCGGGGCGGCGAGAAGGTACACAGTCAGCGGGGCAACTTGCCCGAGCCGCTGCGGTGCACTCAGGGCAAGGCCCTCCCCCAACGCCTGGATCACCAGCTCGACTGAGTCCAGCTTTTGGCTGGCAAAGGGCTCGCCCTCGACTTCCAAGTCGAAGTAGACTGAGGGCCCCGCGGTGCGGATGGGGAAGGTGCGGTTGAGGAGCACAGCCTGCGTCTCGAAGGCGGCGAAGAAGGCGGAGTCGGGCGTGAGGAGCTGCAAGCGGAGGGCTCTACCTGCAGAGCCGAAGTGGTACTCGACGGTCTGCGGCTCCACGGCGCCTAACGCAGGGAGGGAAGCGACCAGGACCGTGGTCTCGAAAAGAGTGTGGCCTAGCGCATCGACCACAGCGAGAGGCATCTGTCGGGCTGGCACACGAGTCCGCATCCATCGCTCGGGGACTTCACACTCGTACGCGAGCCACTCGCTCCCGGGCTGGTGCAGGGGCACCAAGGCAGACGGCTCACCATCGAGGACACATTGCTTGAAACTCGCTGCAAACGCCTCTGCCTGGTTCTTCCACGCAGCCGATGTTTGCGAGTAGAGACTTCTGTTGAGGAGGGTGAGAGTGAGAGTCGGGGCGCTCGAGCCAGGCCCCGTGGCTGGGAGAATAATGGCCTTGGGGCTCACTGCGAAGCTCAGCACCTCCTGCGCGTGCAAGGCGCGCTCCACTGTTGTGCCGAGATCGACCCTGCCCTGCCCCTCGAACGCAAGCGATACGCCGTATCGCACCCCTCGCTGGATCTGCCTCTCCTTGGCGCGGCACCCGAGTGAAAGTTCCCGCAAGCCGCCGTCGAGAACCACGATCGAGCACTCTGTGAGCGTGACCTCATGCCCCTGAGAAGGGGCCAGGATCATGCGCGTTGGCCGCTGCGCGATCTCGCTCTAGAGGTGGAGCAGGAGGTTCACTGGGAGCTCTGAGCCGCTCGGGTGCTCCAGCTTGACCAGCACCAGCGTCTTGCTGTAGTCGCAGAGAAGTCTTGCGACGAACTTCAACGCTCGGACGGAGGCGATGAGCTCCTCTCGGGCTGCTGCTTGCAGCGCCAGGCGGTGCTTCTCCTCCTCTCGCAGCCCACGAACTAGCTCCGAGGCGCTCTTGTAGGTGTCAGCCAGGTCTGGAGTGAGTCGTTCGGCGTGGGCCGTGTGGGGCACCGAGCGGGAAGGCTGGGAGTAGACCGGAAAGTAGAGGCCGTCCACGCCGCTGTAAAGCTTCAGCTAGAAGTCGAACTCCTCCTGCAAGCTGGCAGCCTCGCCGCGGGGCAGCATGCAGGCGAGCAGCCCTGGCTAGGCGGAGGCGGTGACGGCCTACGGGGCTGCTCCTGAGCTCACTTCGCACAGGTACGAGGCCTGGCTCACAGCGGGGTGCAGCCGCTCGTCGAACTCGAGGGTGAACACGACCGCTTCGTTGCGGGGGTCGGCCCGCGGGAAGAGGGACGCGGAGGCGAGCCCGGCCGCGCCGATATCCCCGACGACAATGAGCTCCTTCTCGAGGTAGACGAAGTCGGTCTCGTTGTCCGCCACGCGGAGCCGGCTGTGGCCCCCGGAAGGCACGAGCTCGGAGGTGTAGTGCTCTATGCCGTGGGAGGCCATCAGTGTGCCCACCAGCAGGTCCAGGTCCCCGAGGCCAGGGACGACCAATGAGGCTGGGGCGACGTCGATTTCGGTGCTCCTCCTGAGGAACGAGTCCCCGGGGCCTGGGGCTGGCACCGCTGCGCGCACGGTGGCTACCCAGTGTCCGGGTGAGCGGTCCAGCCGCAGCCAGATATTCCCAAGGACCTGGCTCGTCGAGTAGGCATCCACGAGCTCCAGTGGCAGTCGCACGAGGTAGGAGCCCTCCTCGTGCGTCACCGGCTGGGCCTCGAGCGCCACCAACTTGGCGAATGAGAACTCGACCTGCTCTGCGCTGGGCTTACAAGTGCCCGGCCAAGTCACTCCGACGAGCACCGTGAGGTTCTCGGGAGAAAAGTTCGAGGTAGTTGCAGTCACGCGCTCCTGCAGCTCGGTGCAGAGGTCGATCACCACGAGCGAGTGCCCAGCAGTTTGCTCCACGCGGAAGCGAGAGCTGCCCGCTGCGAGCTCCCTGCTCCGTCTCTCACTGACCGTCTCAAGCAAGGCTACCGTCCTGGTCGCTGGGCCAGCAGTCGGGACTCCGTCTCGACTCCGGCACACCTACGGCGAGCCGCTGGCGGAGACGTCGACGACCAGCTCGCTGCGCTCCACCAGCAGGTGGTGGCCCTCAGAGAGCTCGAGGCCTAGAAGGGTCAGCCAGGAAGGCACGGGCCAGCAGGCGGGGAGTTCCCCTGCAAGGGCACTGACCTAGGGCTCCGAAGAGTCTGTCGGCGGCTCCACGGGGAGGGCCGAGGGCAGCGTAGTAATGTTACGGTGATCAGTATACTGGATAAGGACCCGCTCCCCACCAGCCTCCAGCTCCTGCGAGAGTTGGGTGCCCGGGTGACTGGCGCCCAGGTCGAGGCCGAGCTCACCAAACACTTCCCGACAGTCCTTGGTCTCGGCGCCACCTTAGTCCTCTAGCACCAGCCCCTGCCCCTCTTCAACGTAGCTCACTTTGAACCACTGGCAGGCAAGCTGGTATTCTTTCACCTCGAGGTGGTTGCGCTTGGGCAAAAGCTGGGCCCGCTGGTAGATGACCTTGCCAGGCTGGAGGACTTGCACTTCTTCCTGATGGCCCAGGAAGTCGCGATAGGAGCGCACGTCGGCAGTTTCGAAGTGCTCCGGGGCTCGCTGGACCAGGCTGAGGTCGATTGCGTCGGGGAGTGGGTGGAGCTGTCGCGCATCGGAATCGCAGCACGTGCTCTGGTTCCTGTAGAGTTCAGAGCTATTTTGGTGCCTGAGCGAGGCCTACTGCTGCGCTTGGGACTCGGGATGCGAGCCAGAGCGGTTGAACGAGATCACTGGCCAGTCTGTTGGGTCCCCGACTCTCACCACAGAGTCGCCAACCTGCTAGAACACTCTCACAGTCGAAGTTGCTGAGGGAATCCTCACGCCTCTCTCGGCGGCTGGACGGGCGTCTCCACCGCCTGCCTCCCTCTCGAAAATCAGGAGCTCGCTTTCGCCCTCTCTGTGTTCGAACCAAGCGTGCCCGAACGGAGCAAGTGAGTGCAGCCACTTTGTCAGACTGCCTGCATCCATCTGCTGAAGATCAGATTCCACTTTTTGCTTCAGTAGCGAGTGCTCCTGCGTGGCCTGAGCGGGCACTAGAACGAGCTCGAGAGGCTGTAGGTCAATTTCGTAGTGATCGGAGGCCGGGACCTCGTCGAGTTCAACTGCAGCAAGCACTAAGAGCTCGCCCTCCTCCCGCACCAGCTCACTCTGGACGACAAAGTAGCACCACAACTTGTCGCCCTCGAGGTAGGCCATCTCCTCGTCAACCTGTATTTGAGGCCCCTCAATATTTTGGTTGGAAATCGTGCACCGGAAGATGTTTTCTAGAGCCCCTGCCTGAGCATCCTCCGTCGAGACTACGAAGCTGACAATCACGGTAGTGGTGATGGCTAGTTCGTCGAGGAAGTGAGTCGCTTTGCCTGCTGAAGGGCTTGACGCTGGCTCTGGTTGTACTCTGATCCTTTGCACAGGGTGAAGGCTGCTAGGAGGCAATTGAAAGTCTCGGACGATGCGCGTAGGTTCTCCAATCGTCGAATCCGAGACGTTCTGGAAGGAGAAATGGTCTTG
>Ga0075467_10001274_pt1 | contig 20784 bp, 18 predicted proteins | sample DEB08_DNA_9_FD_75067 | JGI IMG/M metagenome (GOLD analysis project Ga0075467, IMG submission 75067) | Aqueous microbial communities from the Delaware River and Bay under freshwater to marine salinity gradient to study organic matter... | ecosystem: Environmental > Aquatic > Marine > Coastal ... | reverse complement strand
GAATAAAGAACTATAATTATTGGTGAGCTCGTTTAGTAATCTTAATGAAGATATAGTATAACTGTTGTATTCTATATTTTGTTTAGATGGTTCTTCAATTTCAAAATCTTTAACTTTTTCTTCGCTTTTTTTCTCTTCTTCTTCACTGTTGTCTATAAGAATTGAAATATCAAAACTATCATCAACAATAGTAATAATATTAGGCACCACTGTAAGTGATGTAAATATTAAAGAAAAAATAAATGCTGTTAATGATTTTCTCATAATAAATTTTGAAACACAAATATACCTTTTGATTTTGTTAAAATTGTTAAGGAAATATTAAATATCGTTCAACAGTTTAATGTCTTCAGATGTTATCCATCCTGTTTTTCCATTGGCAATTTGTATCTTCGTCCAAGTATCATTATATGTTTCAATTACTTGAATTTTAGTGCCTTCATGAAGTTGAAAAGCACTTTCGCTTCGTAAGTTTGGTTCAACCTTAACATCGCTTTCTTGAGCGAATACAATTGCTGGATTATTTTTTTTATCAATTGCACTTTTTTGAAACGCAAAAAACAATGTAATAAGTGCCAAAAATAATAATATAAAACTACCAATAAATGACAGTCTCTTTTTTAATGTTTCATAGGCAAAATAATACACTAAAAATAAGACGACAAATAGCATTATACATACTATGGATATTTTAGCCCAAACATCAAAACTATAACTATTTGTTATTTTGTTTACAAGTCTTGAAAATCCTATTTCAGGTACTTTGTCAATAGCATCAATAGTCATGTTTTGAGCAAATGATAAATTGTTTTTTATGTCAACATCATTTGGCGACAATTGTAATGCTTTCTCATAATAATAAATACTTGGCGCAATACTGTTTAGCTTATAATAGGAATTTGCCAAATTAAAATAAAGTTCGGCAGAGTGTACATTATTCTCTAAGATAGATTCATAAGCAAAAATGGCTTCTTGAAACTTCCCTTTATTGTAAAATGTATTTGCTTTGTTAAAGGCATCGTCATTTTGTGCTACATTAATTGTAACAAAAAATAATGCTATTATGTATAAAATTTTATTCATTTAACGTCTTTAACGAGTCTTTATCTCATTTGTCTATCTATTTGTGAAATTACATTAGCTGCTTTTTCATAATCTTGTTTCATTTCAACGTTTGAAAATGGTGCATATCTTGCCATTTCACAATTCTTAAGTAATTCTAAGAAATGTGAAACTGTAAGTTCTTCGGCTGATTTTGTTTGCAGTAACTCTTGAATTTTCTCTTTAGAAAAATCACTGGTTTCAATATTTAATTTGGCTTTTAGATAATTGTGTAATGCACGTTCAAGCGCATTATAAAATTGCTCTTTATTACCTAAAGTATTCTTAGCTTCTTTTAAATATTTTCTTGCCAATTTATTGCCTTTTCTAATTCTATTTCCAACGACATCTCCTTCTCTTGCTTCTTGTTTCTTTCTAATTAAAATCGCAATTGGTATCGCTAAAAATGGTGCTAATAACAACGTCCAAAACAAATTAGATTTAAAGAATGTTGATTGATGAATGCTCGAAAATTTCGTTGTTGTTTTAAATGATGCAAACTGACTATTAGGAATTACCACTTGCTCTTTTAAGCTATTTGAATTTGCAACAACATTATTTGAATTTATTGGTCCTTCTGTAACATCTACAACAATTTCATTAGACGCAATAGTTTTATAACGCTCTTCTTTTAAATCGAAATATGAAAAGGAAACACTTGGTATTGGATATTTTCCTTGGTAAGATGGGACAATAGTATAAGAGTCTGAAGATTCACCATTCATACCATTTAAATTGATAGAGATACTTTCCTTATGTTCAGGCTCATAAACTTCTAATGCACTTGGTAATGTTAGTTTTGGAAGCTTGAATAATTTTAAATTCCCGTTTCCAGATACTTCAACCATAGCTTCTAAAGCTTCTGTAGTTTTTAGCGTGTTTTTGGATGTTGTTACTTTAAAATCAAATTCTCCAACTGCTCCCGTAAAATCTATTGGACGTCCAGTTTCTGGTAATGGCTTTACATTAATTTTTCTATTTCCTGCGGCTACGGTTCTATGTACAGATTGCATTAATCGTCCTCCAAAAATATCCCGTCTATTGGTTGGAACGTCAACAGTGATATCTAGAGTTAATGGTTCAATATTTAATTCACCAGTTTTTTGCGGGTATAAAACTGTTTTTCTTAATACAACATAGCGATAGTCTTCACCATTATATTTGCCATTTTCAATCTTGACACCTTTCATATCAATATTCTGACTCCAAAAATCATTATATCTAGGAACATCTAATTCACGCCAATTACTTACTCCTGTATTTTCTGAAACGTACAGTTTATAAACCACAGTAATTGCTTCATTTAAGTATGGATTTGTTTTTGATACTTCAGCAACCAAATGGATATTCTGCTGTACAATGTAATCAGGATCGTTAGGGTCTTTTGGTTTATCAACTGCTGCAGTAACAGTAATTTTTACAGGAAGTGTTTTGAAAGTTTCACCGTCAATCTCAATTGTGGCTTGACTAATTGTAAAATTACCTCGCTCCTTTGGTGCTAAAAAATAACTATATGTTTTTGAAAATGATCTAACGCCATTAATCCATGAATTACTTATGGATTGGCTTGGTCCACCTACTACCATGAAGTTTTCAAAACTTGGAGGATTAAAATTATCTCCATCCTTGTTCATCACAAAATCAACACGCAAACGTTCATTTACACCTAACCTAGTCTTGCTTACTTTAGTTTCAAATGTTGCTTGTGTTATTTCATTCTGAGCTAAACCAATTGCAGAGGTTAAGGCAAACATTAATATTATTATATGTTTTGAAATTTTCATTTCCTTCTAAAAATATTATTGTTTACCAATCCTTTTCAGCTCTTACTTTTGGACCTTTGGCTTTTTTAGCATTTATTTTTTCTTGAACTTTCTTTTCTTGATTGTTCATAGCTTCTAGCAAGTTCTTAACCTGTTGAGGAGAAAGTTTTCCAGGTTGTTGCTGCTGTTTTCTATTTTCGTTTTTAGGATCTTTATTGTCCTTTTCATTATCAGGTTTTCCTTTATCATCTTCTTTATCATCACCTTCGTTTTCTTTCTGTTCATCGTCGCCTTCCTGATCCTTATTATCTTCATTTTTATCTCCTTCATCTTTCTTATCCTCCTTATCTTTGTTTTCGTCTTCTTTCTTTTCGTCCTTATTCTCATCTTCATTTTTATCATCTTCACCTTGACCTTGTTGTTCTGCACATTCTTTTGCTAATGCAAAATTATATCTTGTTTCTTCATCTGCTGGATCATTTCGTAATGCATTTTTAAAAGCTTCAACAGCATCTTTACAAAGATTTTGCTTCATCAATGCGTTGCCTATATTATGATATGCTGTGTGTTTTTCCTTTTTTGTTGAAGCTGTTTCAACTGCTTCCAAATGGCGCAGTAAGGCTTCGTCATAAAGACCAGATTTGTAATAAGCATTTCCTAGATTATAAGTGCCTTTAGCATTTGATGGCTTTTTTGAAATAGCTTTTCTATATTCAACTTCTGCATTAACAAAATCTTCGCTAACCAATTCATTAGCCTCATATATAAGATCGTTAGCTTGTATTAGTGCTTTGTCCTTATCCTGGCTAAAACCAAAAAAGGAGCATAAAATAAATATATAGGGTAACTTTTTCATGTTTAATTGTGACTTGCTAAATTACTAAAGCCTTGCTTTTTTCTAGTTAAAATAATTATAAAATATAAACATCTTCATAAGGCTATAAGTTTTCATTAAATAAATTCAAACGGTTTAACCATGCTGTCTTTCTTTCTAACAAGAATATATCAATTAGCAAAAAGAAAATTCCTAAGGCTAAAAACCACTGAAACTGATCTTTATACTCAGCAAATTCTTTGGCTTCAAACTCTTTTTTGTCCATTCTATTTAAAATGTCTCTAACAGATTCCACAACTTCGGTTGTGTTTCTGCCATTTATATATTCTCCATTGGCTTCCTTAGCAATATCTTTAAGAGTGTCTTCGTTCAGTTTTGTAATTACGGTTTCACCTGCATTATCCTTTTTATAATTGAGTACAATCCCATTTCGTTTAATTGGTATTGGACCGCCTTTAATGTCACCAACGCCAATGGTGAAAATTTTAATTCCTTCATCTCCTGCTGCTTCTGCAACATCTATAGCAACGTCGCTGTGATCTTCACCATCAGAAATAATAATAAGAACCCGATTTGTTTGTTCTTCATCATCGTAATACGTTCTTGCTAATTGAATTGCTTCATTTATAGCAGTACCTTGTGATGACAGCATATCTGTATTCATACTTTGCAAGAACATTTTTGCCGCTGCATAATCTGTTGTAATTGGCAATTGTGGAAACGCTTTTCCTGCGTAAGCAATAATACCTATTCTATCACTTGCCAAGTTATTTACTATTTGAGTGACTAGCTGTTTCGCTTTTTCAAGACGATTAGGTGCAACGTCCTCTGCTAGCATACTTTTTGAAACATCTACAGCAAATACAATATCTACACCTTGACGCTTTACAGTTTCTAATTTTGTTCCTATTTTAGGGTTAACCATGGCTATTATAAGACAACCGAAAGCTAAACAAAGTACAATAAGCTTTAATATTGGTTTAAAATGTGATCTATTTGGACTTAGCCTTTTTATAATGCGTTGATTGGCAAATTTATTCTGTGCATGTCTTTTCCATAATTGAACTATTACAAATAGCACAACGAGCACTGGAATTACCAATAATAACCAAAACCATATTTTTTCTTCTAACTGCATCTATACAAAACTTCTAAAAATGGTGTAACGGAATAACAACTCTACTAATATTAAAAAACCAGCAAATAATACAAGTGGTCTATATTTTTCTTCATAGTTATAAAACTTAAACTCCTCAACATCTGTTTTTTCAAGTTTATTTATTTCTATATAAATTTCCTTAAGTTTTTGATTATTTGTCGCTCTAAAATACTCTCCTCCTGTTACATCTGCGATCTCCTGCAATAACTTTTCATCAATTTCTACCTGAACACGACCATATTGAAAATCGTTGTTTGGTAATATTCCAATTGGTGATAATGCCATTCCGTTAGTACCTAAACCAATGGTGTAAACCTTAATTCCATATTCAACAGCAAGTTCACTCGCCGTACTTGGATCAATAAACCCTCCATTATTAACACCATCAGTTAGTAAAATAATAACTTTACTCTTAGCCTTACTATCTTTAAGTCTGTTAACCGCTGTGGCTAAACCCATTCCAATAGCTGTACCACCTTCAATAATGGTGTTGTATTTAATATCTTCTAAAGATCTTAATACAATTGATTTATCACTTGTTATTGGTGTTTTAGTGTAACTTTCTCCAGCGTATTCAACCAATCCTATACGATCATTTGGTCGTCCTTGAATAAAATCTGCAGCTACATTTTTTAATGCTTCAAGTCGATTTGGTTTTAAATCTTTGGCCAACATACTTGCAGATACGTCAATTGCCATGACGATATCAATTCCTCGGGTTGTTTTTGTTTTTGTAGATACGTCAACCGTTTGCGGTCTTGCTAAAGCCGTTATTAATAATCCAAGAGCAATAAGTCTCAACGCAAATAACAAATGTCTTAATTTTGGCAACCATGAAGATGTAAGTTTAAATCCTTTTAAACTCGATATTTTAAGTTCGGCTGTTTGCTTGTTGTGTTTAAAAACATACCATAACAAAGCTATTGGCAGTATTAAAAGCAACCAAAACCATTGTTTATTAAAAAATTCTATTCCTTCCAGCATTATTTATCTTCTTCTCTTAGTTTTAATAATTCAATCGAATTCATAATACGATCGACTATTTGATCTGCATATACATCATCTTGTTTCCAGATAAGTATTGCTTGTTGTAAAACGTTTTCAGCAGTAAACCCTAAAATGATATAATTTCCTTTTTCTGTTTCCCCTGTTAAAGGCATTTTAAAATCAGCCGTTCCAAAAGTTTTCAAACCTTCTTGACCATTAGGCGTTATAAACTGTTCGTTTTTTGTTATAATATTCTCAGCACCTTGAGCCTCCATTTGCTTTAATTGATTTTCAGCTGTAGCTATTAAATCAATTTTATTTCCCCCAGCTTCTTGATTACCTCCTTGCGGATCTTGTTGCTGGCTTTGATTAAATTTGGTACTCATCACAAGTATGTCCAAATTCGTGTTTAAGCCACCATAACTAAACGCTGCTACTTTAATTTTGTCTTTTAACTCTTCTGGAATTTCAAAATTTTGCCTTTTCAACACTTTTGGTGTTGTTAATGTTATTCCAGGCGCTCCATATTCACTTCTAACCCATTCTTTAATTTCTAACAACTCTTTACTTTGATGTCCAATAATAGTATCTTTTACATAGGCAAATCCGTAATGCAACGAGAATCCAATATAAGTTGCAATCAGGACAGTTAATGATACAACAACCGTAATAATAATTTTTCGTTTCTTTTTCTTTTTGGCAAGTTCTTCTTGATATTTTAAATCTTCTAGCAACTCTTCTTCAGTTGGTTCAGGAAGTGCTTGTTTTACTTGATCAATTTCAACATCAATTGTATTTCTATCAAGTTTTGCTAATTCAATATCTGGTTTTGACTTTGCAAATTTTACTAAATCTGCTCGTTTTAAAATAGTTTCAATATTCTTTATATCATCCTTACTGATATCTATTTGATTACCATCTCTAAGTAAATTCAATCTATTAATTAATTGATCTGTAGTGCTTTCTAGAGCACGATCATAAACTTTTTCGTCAAGATATTTTCTAATAATTTGGGTTAAATCTGAATAATAAGCTTTAATTTCATTATTCTCTAAATAGTGTGCATTGTCAAGTGCTTGAAGTGCCAACTTAGCACGTTCATAAGGCGGTAATAAGGCTACTTTTTCTTCTTCAGTCAGCTGCTTTTCTCTCCAAATGAACCAATATAATAAAAATGCAATGAGTGCTAAAAGTAATATTATTAATAAAAAATATAGCCACCATTTGCTAGCACTTTTATCAACTTCTATAATTGGTTTAATATCATACAATCCTTGTTTGGTGGTATCAACAACAATATTGTTCACCTCAACTTTTAAAGAATCTGTATAGAACTCATAATCGCCAATTAATATTTTTTGCCTCGGAATTGTGTAGTTGCCTGAATCAAATTGTGTTAGCCCATATTTTTTTATGAGCCTAAATCTATCATTCATTTTGGTGGCTTCAACCTGATAAGACTCTATCATCTCAAGTGGTTGAAATGTTTGGCCTTCTGGAAAAACAACTAAGCTAGTGGTATCAACTTCTACTTCTATCTTGTAAGTAAGTTCTTGACCAATTTTGATTGAAAGTGAATCAATTGACGCTTCAATCTTCTGTGCAAACGAGCACACAGAATATAACGCAAAGCATAAAGCCAGAATAAAAGTTCTGGTGTTTTTTACATTATGTGTGATTCGTATTTCGTGATTCTTTATTTGCACTATCCTCTTCTCTTAAAATATCCTAATAATTTTTTCACATAGCTTTCATCTACACGACAATCTATGACACCTGCTCCAGATTTTGTAAAACTTTCCTGATAGTAATCTACTTTTTCATGATAGAATTTACCATAATTAAGTCGCACTTTTTTGGAAGCCGTATTAACTAACATTAATTCGCCTGTTTCTTCATCTAGCATTTGTACCATTCCTAGGTTTGGTATTTTTTCTTCGTGTTTATCGTAAACTCTAATTCCAGTGACATCATGTTTTTTGGCAGCAATTTTTAAGGTATGGTTATAATCATCAGCGATGAAATCACTTAACACAAAAACAATTGCTTTTTTCTTCATCACACTTGACAAAAACTTTAAAGCTTCAGCTACATTTGTGTTTTTACTCTTTGGATGAAACTCTATTAATTCTCGAATTATTCTCAGTACGTGAGATTTTCCTTTTTTTGGTGGAATGTATAATTCAACTTCTTCCGAAAATAGAATCAATCCTATTTTATCATTGTTTTGTGTAGCTGAAAAAGCAAGCGTCGCAGCAATTTCAGTAATTACTTCGTTTTTAAATTGTTCTTCTGTTCCAAATAATTCAGATCCAGAAATATCGACCATCAGCATCATTGTTAACTCACGTTCTTCTTCAAAAACTTTAATATAAGGTTCACTGTATCGTGCTGTTACATTCCAATCAATATTTCTTACGTCATCACCATATTGATATTGCCTCACTTCACTAAAAGTCATACCTCGACCTTTGAAGGTTGAATGATATTCACCTCCAAAAATATGATCAGACAAACGACGTGTCTTAATCTCAATTTTTCGAACTTTTTTTAGTAACTCTTTAGTGTCCATTTTCTAATTTACGATAATAGATTTTTGATTTACGATTTAACAAATCGTCATTCTTTATTCTAAAACCTGAAATCCTATGGTACTTCAATTTCGTTAACAATTTTATTGATGATGTCTTCTGAAGTGACATATTCAGCCTCAGCTTCATAGGTGATTCCTATTCTGTGGCGTAACACATCATGAACAATAGCGCGAACATCTTCTGGAATTACATAACCTCTTCGCTTGATAAATGCATAACATTTTGCAGCAATTGCTAGGTTGATACTTCCACGTGGTGATGCTCCAAATGAAATTAGTGGCTTTAAGTCTGCCAATTTATATTTTTCAGGATAACGTGTTGCAAACACAATATCTAAAATGTATTTTTCTATTTTCTCATCCATGTAAACTTCACGAACGGCCTGTTGGGCTTTCAAAATTTGTTCAATTGAAACGACTGGATTTACCTTTTCAAAAGCTCCCTTTAAATTAGCTCGAACGATAAGTTGTTCTTCAGCCATTTTTGGATAGTCAATAACTGTTTTTAACATAAAACGATCCACTTGTGCTTCAGGTAATGGATAAGTTCCTTCCTGTTCAACAGGGTTTTGAGTTGCCATTACCAAAAATGGTTTATCCAAAATAAAAGTCTCATCTCCAATAGTTACCTGCTTCTCTTGCATCGCTTCTAATAAAGCCGATTGTACTTTTGCTGGTGCTCTGTTAATCTCATCTGCCAACACAAAGTTTGCAAAGATTGGCCCTTTTTTAATAGAGAAATCATTAAGCTTCATATTGTAAATTAAAGTCCCTGTAACATCAGCAGGCAATAAATCTGGTGTAAATTGAATTCTGCTAAAACTTCCATCTACTGCTTGCGAAAGCGTGTTAATTGCTAATGTCTTTGCAAGACCCGGAACACCTTCAAGCAAAATATGGCCTTGACCTAATAACCCGATTAATAAACGTTCAACCATATGTTTTTGGCCAACGATAACTTTGTTCATTTCAAGCGTTAGTAAATCAACAAAAGCGCTTTCTTTTTCTATTTTCTCACTAATTGCTTTTATATCAATTATACTTGTTTCTTCTATCATGTTTTAATTTTTTGAAGCGTGAATATAGCTCACTTTTTTTAACACTGCAAATTGTTAAAATATTTCATGTAGTGCTGTTAATAATTGGTTAAAAAAAAAGCATTGCTCACTGCAATGCTCTTTTAAATATAAATTCTTTGATTAAAAACTATTATTCAATAGTAACGGTTTCAATTGTAGTTGTATTTCCAACAGTTACTTCAACGCCTTCAATAATAACTGGGCTTAATCCTGAAGCCTCTTCAGGAGTAATTGTTAAATCATAAACTCCTGCATCTAAACCTACTAATACAAAATTTCCGTCTTCATCTGTATAAGTAGAAACTATTTCTGTCCCAACCTCTGTTGTGACCTCTACTTGAATTCCTGTTGGTAAAACTTGTCCTGAAATTGCTCCAGTGTTAGCCTCAATCGAGGCTCTAATTACTGGTTTTAAGTTTATGTTTCCAGAATTCCCTGCAATAACTATAGACTCATCTACCATAAAATCAAGTAAAAATGTATACCCAATATTTGCCTCAAGAGTTTCGTTTACTTTAATTTTTAATCCACTTTGCTGAGCACTTGGTGTGTTCAATGAGAAAGTTTCCCCATCAATTACAACCGTATTGTCATCTCCTAAAATCAATCTAATTTGATTTAATTCTCCTGATGGAATTTGAAAATCATCAACTAATAATACATTTAATCCACCAGTTAGTTCCAAAAGATCATAAACGCCAGTATTTATAGGATTAAGGCTTTCCCATCCATTTTCGTCATCATTATCTTCAATCCGCTTTACCATAACATCAACAACTTCAACAAAAACATTATCGAAATCAGCTGGATCATCCATTAGTTTTATGGAGATACTTGAAGTGGCATTATTTGATGAATTATCATCTTTGTCACAGCCAATAGCGATTAGCATAATAAATGTAATAGACACTAATTTTAACTTATTCATTATTTTCATGTTTATCTATTTTAGTTTATATATGTACGCACAAACAACTACTCTTAGATGTTAAAGCATTTAAATTACTTTGTCTAGGAGTTAAAATTACAAACCCTCTAGCAAGAAATAATCAGTGTGCTTTTTAGCAAATGAAATATATAATTTTTGTGTTTATAATTAATAACAATCAATTATACAATAATTACTAAGTTATAAGTATTTTTATATACGAATTACAAAAAAATACTATAAACTGTTTATTTAACATGAATTATTCAAGAATCATCGTAGGAACAATGTCTTGGGGAAATTGGGGAAAACAATTCAACACAAGAGATATAATTTCTTTAATAAATTCATGTTTAGATCAACAAATAACCACCTTTGATCATGCTGATATTTATGGTGGCTTTACTACTGAATCTGATTTCGGTAAGGCATTCAAGCAAAGTAATATTAAGCGAAACGATATTCAATTAATATCAAAATGCGGAATTGCTTATGTAAGTCCAAATAGGTCTAATAAAATTAAACACTATAACTATTCTAAAGAGTATATCATCACATCTGTAGAAACCTCATTAAAAAATTTAGAAACAGATTATTTAGATGCACTTCTTTTGCATAGACCAAGCCCTTTGATGAATCCTCATGAAGTAATGGAAGCAATTGCAAAATTAGGGCAAGAAGGAAAAATAAAATCGTTTGGAGTTTCAAACTTTACACCTTCACAAGTTGAATTGATTGCAAGTGAAGTTCCTGTTGAACTCAATCAAATTGAATTTTCATTAACCCACTACAATCCAATGTTTGATGGTACGTTAGATCAAATGATGACAAAAAAAATAACTCCAATGGCATGGTCACCATTAGGTGTTGTTTTTAAAGAGGATACAGAGCAAACAAGGCGCATTCACAAATGCCTTGGAACTTTGTTAGATAAATATAATGCAACTGAAGATCAGTTATTATTAGCTTGGATCTTAAAACATCCAGCAAACATTCATCCTGTAATTGGCACCACAACTAAAAATAGAATAAAAGATGCAAACGACGCCTTAAAAATAAATATAGAAATAGAAGATTGGTTTTCAATTTTAGTTGCAAGTCAAGGACATAAAGTCCCTTAAAAACATAAATAATGAATATAAACAAAACAGCCTTAATTACAGGAGCCACTAGTGGTATTGGACGAGCTACTGCTCACGAATTTGCAAAGCATGGCATTAAATTAATTTTATGCGGAAGACGACAAGAGCGTTTAGATGCCATCAAACTCGCCGTATCAAAACAGACAGAAGTCATGACATTAAATTTTGATGTTAGAAATAAAACTAAGGTTTTAGAGGCTATTGAATCACTGCCAGAAGCTTTTAAACACATAGATATTTTAATAAATAATGCAGGAAATGCACATGGATTAGATCCAATACAAGATGGGAAAATTGATGATTGGGATGCCATGATTGATATTAACGTAAAAGGATTATTATATGTTAGTAAAGCAGTGATTCCACAAATGACAGAAAGACAAGCCGGACATATTATAAATATTGGTTCTTCGGCAGGAAAAGAAGTTTATCCAAAAGGGAATGTCTATTGCGCCAGTAAGCATGCCGTTATTGCTATTACAGATGGAATGCGTATTGATTTAAATCCGTTTGGAATTAAAGTTACAGCAATTAATCCTGGCTTGGTTGAAACTGAGTTTTCTCAAGTGCGCTTTAAAGGTGATGCTATTGCTAATAATGTTTACAAAGGTTATAAAGCTCTGCAACCAGAAGATATTGCAGAAATTATTGTTTTTACAATCATGAGACCTTCTCATGTGAATATTGCTGATTTATTGGTGTTCCCAACAGCTCAAGCTAATAGTATTACTGTGAAGAAAGATTTATAAATAAATTCCTGCCTTAACAGGACTTACTATGATTAACAAACGCTTACTTATTAAAAACTTACTTGCTCACAACGATGAGAACAGTTTTTATGACAAAAAGCGAAAAATAAATATTAGTGAAAGGGAAGGTAAGGCAAAGTTCTTAAAGCATATTTGTGCACTTTCAAATAGCAATCCAAAAAACAATTCGTACATAGTTATTGGTGTTGATGATGAAGACAATAAAATTGTGGGAGTCGATTTTTTTGATGACAGCAAAATTCAAAACCTCATCAATGCTTACCTTTCAAATCCTCCAATAGTACAATACGAAAATATTCCATTTCCACATTTACCAGATGATAAAGTTATTGGCTTAGTAACCATTAGATCTATTAATCAAATTACATCCTTGCGTAGAAATATTTGGAAGTATTATGGTGGCTCAGTATTCTTTAGAGATGGCAGTATGAGTATGCCCAAAGTCTATGATATTGAGATTAAAGATGTCAATTCTGAAATCGTTTCTGCAATTGAAAATCATGCACAAAACAACATAGAACATACATTAGATGGTGTATTTGATTTTTTACAAAAACGACAAGATTTTAATCCAAAATACAAAGTGTTTAAAGAATATTTTGTGATGTGTTGGGCTGGGCAAAAGAAGGAAGTAAAAAATGAGATTTTTTATTCGAGAGTAGATATCGAGTTAATAAACGAACAAGTACGATTGTTTTTTTCAACTTTAGATGAAGTATCAATTAAATATAATGATGATTCATTTAAAATTACAGAGTATGTAAATTTAGGACTGCAAGGTACCAACAGGTATTTTCAACTGGAAGAGACCAATATAGCCTTCGGCGAAAATGCTAATTACAATATTGATACAAAACTACTTTTTGTACCTCCTAAATACGATAAAAAAGTATTGCATCACATTTACAATGCCAACAATGCGCTTCTTAAAAAAATCCAACTTGGCTCCTTGCTTAACAAGCAACAAGAATTAGATTTGAAAAATCTTCCTGTCACTTATTTAATTTGCTATTTCAATGGTTTTGAAGATTCAATTACCAAACTTGAAGATGCTAAATCTCATCTTAGAAAGCATAGTACTGATGTATATCAACTTTATAAAGAGGCTATTCGTATTTTGAGAAAAGTTAAATACAGCTAATTGAGGTCCATAATCACAACCTTACCAACTATGTATTATTTAATACCAACTATATACCTTATGTAAAACAACTCTTATTGTATTCTTTTTTTGTGGTGCCATAAATCAATTTATAAAAAGGTTTTGTTCCACCCAACTACGTTTGGTGTTGAAATGAAACTTTTTTGGTTTATATAATATTACATCAAATAAAAAGGCACTGTAGTAAATTACAGTGCCTTTTTTTAATTTTTAAATCCAAAAATTTAGGACTCACATTTTTCAACATAGATTCTTACGCCTTCAGCATCTAAAGATGCACATAATTCGTATTTTAGAATTATTGCTAAAATATCAGCTGCAGTTGTTACACCAAAATCTACTCCTGAAAGATCCAATGTGTTTGGGTCGTAAACTAAAGTATGAATTCTATATCTAGTAGCTTCGTTTACAACAAAAGAAGGGGTATCACTAACATCTACTAATGTAAAGTCATCTCCTATAGTTAAAACATATAATACTTCAAAGCCATCTGGCACCAAAGCATCACCAACAGACGTAGCAGAAATATAAGTATCTTCTTCAGACTTTATACAAACCTTTTCTGAATCAGGTATTAAAGATCCTGCATCTACTTCGCACTTTTCTTCTTCAAAATCACAAACAACAGCGTGTGCTATGATATATATTCCTCCAGATAAATCTTCAAATTCAAAACTATCAGAGCTTGAACCATCTGGAAAACTATTACTATTACCATATTGCCCAGGGGCTACAGTGTATTCCCCATTTCGTTTTCTTGGATACTTTTCCTCACCAACATATAAATGTGTTTCAAAAAAACCATAGCCATCAAAAGCATTATAATTCACACTTAAGTTTCCATCTTCTCCATAATTAACATCCAAAGTTCCTACTAATTCTCCTTTATTAATGTCACATTTTCCAGCACCAGCATAAATTTCGTAAGTGTCATTTGTTCCTTCAGAAAGTGGTCCAATATACCAACCCCATCTATTAGATTTTAAATCATTGTCATCACAAAAGCTTCCTTTTTCGTAATATGCGAATGCGGTTTCGCATCCTTTTTCTTCTTTAGATAATTGCCTAGAAGGCAAATTTTCATTTTCAGGTTCAACTAAAACTTCTTCTGTTTCACAAGACATAAATGCAAATGAAGTGAACAAAAGGACTAACATAAATTTTTTCATAATAATAATTTGTTTAATTAATAGCAGGCTAAAATTAAAAAAACAAATTATTATTATGAGAAAGACAATAATCTTTTCGCTAAAGGGCACATATTCATTGATATAAATTCTTAATTTAATTATATAATGTAGGATTTATCTTTCAAAAGAATATTTTTATATAAAATTCAATCGTTCAAAAGAATTATTGAGGATTATTTTGTCATCAACATTTAACCATTTATTTAAAATAGTAGCATAAATTGTTCTGAAATCAATTTCAAATTTTAAATCTCCATTGTCATCTAGATCTTCTAAACTCGCAAGTTCATTATAAAAACCTTGCTGTTTTAAGTGTTCTCCAATTATGAATACGTTGTTGGCTGCTCCATGATCTGTTCCATTGGCTGCGTTTTGTTTAACACGACGTCCAAATTCTGAAAAAGTTAAAATCAATGTGTCTTTAAACGTTCCGTTTTGCTTTAAATCATTTACAAAACTCTCAATGCCTTCTGCGTATTGTGACAATAATCTGCTTTGTGCATTTATCTGATTTGCGTGTGTATCAAAACCACCTAATGAGGTATAATAGACTTTAGTTTGTAACCCGGAATTTATAAATTTTGCAGTAGTTTTTAATTGCTTTGCAAAACCAGTATTTGGATAGCTTTGTTTTGATGAAAATGTCTTTGAAGTTTCATAAATATGTTTCGCAGAAGATTCTGCTGCAATTAAAGTTTTATATAAATAACCCAAATTATGTTCGCTCAAATGACTGTCAGAGTGATGCTTAATAACCTGCTTAAAGTAAGGTTCTTGTGATGTTTTAAATAAACGTTGCACATTATTTGTAGCGATAGCACTTAGCGATTCGCCTTTCATGGCTAAGGACAACGATTCATCAACTTCAATAGCATCATAAGGTACTTTTCCGTAAGTATCCAAATAACGTCCAATCCAACCTGAAGTTAAGGATTGATTTGAATGACTCGCTGTTTGCCAAATTTCCATAGAACGAAAATGAGATCGATTAGGATTTGGATATCCAACATTATTAACAATACTTACATAACCTTTATCAAACAAGTGCTTTAGTGGAGCTAAACTTGAATGAAAGCCAATTTCATCTGTTGCTTTAATTAATTTGTCACTTTTAATTGCAAGTGTTGGTCTATTTTTAAAATACAAGTCATTTCTAAAAGGAACTATCGTATTCAGACCATCATTTCCGCCTTCAAGCTGAATAATTACTAAGCGTTTATGTCCCAATTTTGGTTGCAAAATGTTATCAAAGGCATTTACAAAACTTGGTACAAATACTAAACTACTTGCTAGCGAAGTGTTTTTAATAAATTCTCTTCTTTTCATAATCTAACACATTTGATATTCTGGTAATGACATTAATTGAATGCAATGTTCTTGCTTAGTCGTCTTTCCTAATTCGTTCAAAAATGACTGTGTTTCTGATGATGGATTTGCCATAAGTAAATAATCTTGCATTTCTTTTATTGAAACTGTTTTATAAGCAGTTTCAAAGTGCTTCCAATTATGTTCCACCTTAAAAGGAAGTTGCTTTTGCTTTTTACGCTTAATGAATTGATTTAATCGATCATTAAATTCTCCCTTTTGTTTTGTTGAAATATGAGCGCTATTTAATAATATTGATGATAAACGAAGGCGTAATAAAATTGTATTGCTGTCAATCCATTGTTTTCCGCCTTTCCAACCAGCGACATTTGGAGGTAATAATAGTATTTGACCTAACATCTTTTGCAATGCTATTAAATGTTTCTGATTATCGAATGCCATAGGAACATCTCTATGCAAACCAACAATCAAATCTATTGGTGACTTTATCTTTGTACCAATGTTTTCATGGTCATAAAACCAATCAGACATGAATACAAAACGCATGACTTCCTCAATATCATATGTAGGATAAAACACTTCAACCATTTCTTCAACGTGCTTTGTGTTTAATGTTGTATTTACGAAATATCGATACATTTTTTCGCAAACAAATCGTGCACATTGTTGTTCTACCAAAATAATATCAATAATATCATCACCCGAGAAATTACCTGTTCTATTAAAAAAAGTTTTCTCATCATAATCATGCTGAAATCTTCTTAATTTATATACTCCTGAAAAATCGTGATTATAACCTGTAAAAGCTCTTGCGCTTTCTTTAATATCTTCTTCGCTATAATTTCCTTTTCCTAAAGTGAATAATTCCATAAGTTCACGAGCAAAATTCTCATTCGGACTTTGCTTTCTATTTTGCTTTAAGTTGAGATATTTTATCATAGCTGCTTCCTTTGAGACTGCTTTGGTAAAACTCCTAAGATTCCCTAATGCATGATTTCTTAATGTATTATTATATTGCTGTGCAAAAAGTACATTGTTATCTCGACAAACAAAATGATTTGCCCAAAACAAAGTCATACGTTCACGAAGTAATTCCTTAGGATTGTTTAATCTGTCTATCCACGCGTGGTTAAAATCAACTAACTTATCCTGAAGTAATATTGTGAACTTTACAAGAGCTTCTTTATCTTGTTTTAAGGATTGATAATCTATATGTTCAAACTCTAAAACATCAATCTTTAAGGGTGTTGCTCTGTATGAATTATCAAATAGTTCATCAACAATTAAAGTTCTCGATTTATGAATTAATTTTTGCAACTGTTTTGGTAAAATCCCAAAACCTGCACGCCAATATAAATGTTGAATTTCTCTTTGAGTCATAATCTTTAGACATAAAACGTCTTCATTGGTTTAATATTCTCAAAAATGAAGCCAAAAAAAAGCCACATCAATTGATGTGGCTTCTGTTTTATAATTTTATTCCTTTTAAAGGTCAAACTTTATCCCTTGTGCTAATGGCAACTCATCAGAATAATTCACTGTATTTGTTTGTCTTCTCATATACACTTTCCAAGCATCAGATCCTGATTCTCGGCCACCACCTGTTTCTTTTTCACCTCCAAAAGCACCACCAATTTCAGCACCAGAAGTTCCGATATTTACATTAGCAATTCCACAATCAGAACCAGCGTATGATAAAAATTTCTCTGCTTCTTTCATTTCGTTAGTCATAATTGCAGACGATAACCCTTGAGCAACACCGTTTTGTTTAGCGATAGCGTTTTCAACTTCTCCAGAATACTTCATTAAATATAAAATTGGAGCAAAAGTTTCATGTTGTACAATTGCAAAATGATTTTCAGCTTCAATAATTGCTGGTTTTACATAGCAACCAGATTCGTAACCTTCTCCTTTTAAAACACCACCTTCAACTAAAACTTTTCCGCCTTCAGCTTTTGCTTTTTCAATAGCAGCTAAGTATGTATTTACAGCATCTTTATCAATTAAAGGACCAACATGTTTAGTTTCATCTAAAGGATTACCAATTTTAATTTGAGCATAAGCGCCAACAATTGCATCTCTTACTTTGTCGTAAACTGATTCGTGAATAATTAATCGTCTAGTAGATGTACAGCGTTGTCCACATGTTCCAACAGCACCAAACACAGCACCAGGAACAACCACTTTTAAATCTGCTGTTGGTGTAATAATAATTGCATTGTTACCACCTAACTCTAACAACGATTTTCCAAAACGCTCAGCAACTGTCGCTCCAACTATTCTCCCCATACGAGTTGAACCTGTTGCAGAAACTAAAGGGATTCTAGAATCCTTGGTCATAAACTCACCAACTCTATAATCTCCATTGATGATACAAGAAATACCTTCTGGTAAGTTGTTTTCTTTTAAAATTCCAGCAATAATATTTTGACAAGCAATTGAGCATAAAGGCGCTTTTTCTGAAGCTTTCCAAACACACACATCACCACATATCCAAGCTAAAGCTGTATTCCAAGCCCAAACTGCAACTGGAAAATTAAATGCAGAGATAATACCAACAACACCAATTGGATGCCATTGCTCTCTCATAACGTGTCCTGGTCTTTCCGAAGGAATTGTTTGACCATTTAATTGTCTTGATAATCCAACAGCGAAATCACAGATATCAATCATTTCTTGAACTTCTCCATAACCCTCTTGCAAAGATTTTCCCATTTCGTAAGACACTAATTTCCCTAATGGTTCTTTTAAATCTCTTAATTTATTTCCAAATTGACGAACAATTTCTCCACGTTGTGGAGCAGGCATATCTCTAAAAGAGAGAAATGCTTTAGTTGCTGCATTCATTACTTTTTCGTAATCTTCCCTCGTAGTAGTTTTTACTTTACCTATTAATTTTCCATCAACTGGTGAATAACTTTCAATAATGTCTCCATTTGAAAAATTATTTGAACCTGTTGAAGTTCCTTCATTTATCTCTTTAACTCCTAATTTTCTAAGAGCCTCTTGTATTCCAAAATCAGTAGCAACTGCTTCCATTTAACGCGTATTTTTTGATTTATTAATTTGATGCAAAGATACTAATTTATTAGGTTTTTACTTATAAATTCTTCTTATAAGAATTATGATATTACAAGTTTTAAGAACACTTTAACACCACTTAAAAATCCAAACACGAATAAAACAGGGTAAATAAATTAACAAGAATAAGCCTACATCTTGAACTGAATTATTAATTAAAAACCTTTACTTATGTTATTTAGAATTTTTTTATTGACGTGCTTAACTTTAAGCTTTACACATGCGCAAGACATTCAATACGTTTCAGCAGAAAACGGATTGATTGTAAGAGAAAAACCAAGTCAAGGAGCTGTTAAAGTAGGGATGCTTGATTATGGAACAGTCATTGAAATTACCGAACACACAAATTTAAAACTTGATATCGTTGATGGTGGAACAAAACTGTCAGGCGAATGGGTTAAAATTAGAGGGATTGATGCTTATGAATTCTTTGAAGAAGGCTACGTATTCAATGGCTATTTAACCGAAGACAAGTTAGAAAAACGCTTTAAAACCAGCTATGATGAATTTACTATAATTATTGAAGGAGTCTCAGAAAAGGATAGCAAAAAGGATGTAATTAATCCGGATTTTAATGGTGTTTTGTTCTACACATTAGGCGATGATGAAACCATAGAAGGTAAAACAGTAAGCGTAAAACATCATCAAGAGTACAGAAGCATAGAAGTGTTTCAAAAACATGAAAATAGCATTGCCATTTCTGATGATAAATCACATTGTGATATTATTAAATGGCAACACTATTACTCAAGCTGGAAGCCATTAAAAACTATTTCTCACAATAAAAAGTTTAGTGTATTACCAATTTCAGAAAAAGAAGCCACTAGATTTATTGATGTGAATATAGATGACTTAAAAACAGTTGTTAATGACGCTTGTGGAGAATCATGGAGCGAAGCCATTAAAAATGTTACCTCGCTAAATGAGTACCCAACAAAAGTTGTAGTGAGTAAAATGTATTTACGTGTTTTAATGACAGATATTAATGGCTATAAAACGGAGAAGATAATTATCTTTGAAGTACCTCTTAATAGTCAAACGAAAAAAGACGCATATGCAAAACTTTAAGGCATACTACGCAGTAATATTTACATCTACATTAACTAAAAATACAGAAGGTTATGGTGAGATGGCACAAAGAATGGAAGATTTAGCCAAACAACAGGATGGTTTTATTGGTATTGATAGCGCTCGTGAAGATGTGGGTATTACTGTGAGTTATTGGAAAAGTTTAGATGCTATAAAAGCTTGGAAGCAAAATTCTGAACATTTATTAGCTCAGCAAAAAGGACGCAACCAATGGTATAGTTGGTACAACACACGCATTTGCAAAGTAGAGCGTGCATATGAATTCCCTTTACCTTAAGTAAAATCCTTTTGCCGCCCACCATGGATGCATTTCAATAACCAAACGTCCAGCTTTTACCATTGGGTCTGCATTGGCTAAACTATCAGCCATTTTTAGAGTTGGGACATTATAAATTGTGATACCTCGTATATCGCCATTATCTTCAAAAGGGCCAGAAATATCTGCATAACCTATCTCATACATTTTTCCTAAATGCGCCAAATGCGCAGATTGTAATTTGTTGGCTTCTTCTTCTGATTGTGAACGATTTGGACCAGATTTTAAAAACGCAATAAAATATTGCTGCATAATGATAGTAT